>VOFH01001300.1_pt1 | contig 122000 bp, 73 predicted proteins | sample 5384091 | NCBI WGS metagenome assembly VOFH01 (sample SAMN12384727, study PRJNA508395) | human gut metagenome | isolation source: healthy gut G | host: Homo sapiens
TAGCATATTTGCTGGATTCTGCCAAATGAGTAAAACGCAAAAAAAGGTGATTTGTAGTATTCGTTCAGTTACCAAAGCGTTAGCTGTCCAGTTACCGAAGCATACAGGTAACGCAATGAGGAGTACAGAAGTTATCACAATGGGCTATTATTCACTGGTTGTCAATATTTTGCATATCAAAGAACGCTTATAAATTAGGTAATTTTGCCATTAAAGGATAAGCGTATGAAAATAGAAAAATTCAAGGTGTTGCTCTACCTGAAAAAGAGCGGTCTTGACAAGTTCGGAAAGGCTCCAATTATGGGACGAATAACGGTGAACAACACGATGGCGCAATTCAGTTGCAAGCTGTCATGTACTCCAGAGTTATGGAATCCACGTGAGAGTCGGTTGAATGGGAAAAGTAAAGAAGCGGTGGAAACCAATGCAAAAATCGCCAAGTTGCTATTGGCTGTAAACGCTGCCTTTGATTCTCTCGTGAAACGGAAAAATGATTTTAATGCAACGGATGTAAAAGAAATGCTTCAAGGTAGCAAAGATACCCAAATGACATTGCTCAAGCTGTTCGACAGGCATATCGAGGAAGTGAAGTCCCGTGTGGGGATAGACATATCCCACCGTACACTTCCAAACTATATTTATACCCGTAACCGTCTTGCAGAATTCATAAATTGCAGATTCAAGGTGTCAGACCTTGCCTTTTGCCAGCTTAATGAGCTGTTTATACGTGAATTTCAGGAATATGTTGTAATTGAGAAACGACTGGGAGTCCAGACTGTACGTCACTATCTGGCCATACTGAAAAAGATTTGCCGTATCGCGTTCAAGGAAGGGCATTCGGACAAGTCCTATTTTGAACACTACCAGCTGCCAAAACAGAAAGAGACACCCCCGAGAGCATTGAGCAAGGATGATTTCGAAAAAATAAGAGATGTAGAGCTTACCGGCTGCCGCCCCGAACACTCTATAGTCAGGGATATGTTTCTTTTCGCCTGCTACACCGGGACTTCATATGTTGACGTAGTTGCAATTACTCCTGATAACCTATCCAAGGATGATCAGGGAGCGCCATGGTTGAAATACCGAAGAGGTAAAAACGGACAACTGTGCCGTGTCAAGCTGTTACCGGAAGCCGTGGCTCTTATTGAAAAGTACAAGGATGAGACAAGGGCTACCTTGTTTCCCGTCATCCCCTACCAGGCTTTGAAATGGTGTCTTACAAGCATCAAAATGAAAGTCGGGATACAAGGCCGTTTGTCATACCACATGGGGAGACATTCGTTCTCGACCCTTATGACATTGGAAAACGGGGTGCCGATTGAAACTGTCAGCAGGATGCTGGGACATGCGGATATAGGTACAACCCAAGTATATGCCCGTGTGACTCCCAAAAAACTTTTTGAGGACATGGACAAATATATCGAGGCGACAAAAGACCTGAAACTGATTCTATAACTCTTAAAATATTTAAACAATGCGAAGTACATTTTCTATTCTCTACTATATTAACCGAGGCAAGGTCAAAACCGACGGGACAACAGCCATCATGTGCCGTATCACGATTGACGGCAAGAGCAGTGTATTTACTACCGGATATTATTGTAATCCTGAATGCTGGAATACCAAAAACGAAACGGTAAAAGATGGCAGGACAAACGGTCTTCTTGCGGACCTACGGGCAAGGCTTGAAACTTCTTACATGAACCTGTTAAAGGAAACGGGTATAATAACTGCTGAAATGCTGAAAAACGAAATAACATGTGTAGGGACTGTTCCTATGACTCTCTTAAAAGCTGGAGAAGAAGAACGCGAAAGGTTGAGAATCCGTTCCGTAGCGATAAATTCTACCTCATCTTACCGTCAGTCCAAGTCTACTCAGGCATACCTGCACGAATACCTGCTTTCTATGGGGATGAATGACCTAGCTTTTGAAGACATTACAGAAGATTTCGGTTGGGAATACAAACTATATCTGAAGGGCAAAGGTTGCGGTGCGAGTCACATCAACCATTGTCTTACATGGCTGAACAGACTGATATATATTGCCGTTGACAGGGAGATTCTCCGTTTCAACCCGCTTGCGGATGTTCCTTACGAGAAAAAGCCTACAGGCAAATTGAAACATATAAGCAGGGCTGAATTGCAAAGGATTATGGAACAGCCTATGCCGGAAAGATTGCAGGAACTTACACGCAGGGCTTTCATCTTTTCCTGCTTCACCGGATTATCATACGTTGATGTGAAACGGCTTTATCCTTCACATATTGAAACGACTTTAGAGGGAAGAAAGTACATCCGTATTAACCGTAAGAAAACGGATGTGGAGTCATTCATACCTATTCATCCCATAGCTGAACAGATATTGGCCCTGTATAACACAACGGATGAAAGCAGACCCATATTCCCATTGCCCAAGCGTGACATGTTATGGTACTGCATACATGAGATAGGTATCGTGGCTGGTATAAAGGAGAATTTGAGCTATCACGCCAGCAGGCATTCGTTCGGCACTTTGATGCTTTCTGCAGGTGTCCCGATAGAAAGTATAAGTAAAATGATGGGACACACGAGTATTAAAACGACACAAGGATATGCCAAAGTAACCGATGATAAAATATCCGAGGACATGGACAAGCTGATGAAACGAAGACAAGAGCAAAAGGACAATCCCAGACAGTCGCCCGTTCCCTCTGCCGTCCATAGAAGTTAGTACAGACTCTATTGAAAGTGAAAAGGTCGAGCGGCTATGCCGTTTCGGGCAGAATCTTCCTCTTTCAGAGCGTATTCAGCCCGAAAACCTTTTTCCTTTCACGTCTGTACAATGAATGCCGACGGCAGCGGAAACAAGCGACTGACGGAAAAGTCAGAAAATAAAAAAGTAAAACAGCATATAGACGGAAATTAAAATCACGTCCGATTCTATATGCTGTTCTCATCACCTAAAGAAGGATATTTTTTAGAAATACAATAAAATGGGCAGACGGCAAACTGCGCTCCCTCCAGAAAAATCAATTTTTGTTTTCTGCGGCTTTGGCTGTTATTCTCATCTATTCGGCAAGAGTCATCACATTTGGGATACTGTCATACGAGAGTAAAACGATGATTTTTTCCACACTTATTTGTTTTTTCTATTTTCCGCTATTGTAAATGACATCAAGTAGCTCATTTGCAAGTTTCACATCTGTGATTTTAATAATATTGTCTTCCTCTGTAACATAGCCAAGTATATTGATACTGCCATACCAGACTGTGGACTTATCTATGACGCACGAGGATAATGATAGTTTCGGTACAATCTTTACATATAATCCCAAACTTTTTAGATAATCCGTCTGACTGTTTTCCTCTGATGTGAGAATTGATACTTGAATACCACTCGCATGAAACTCTCTGAGTGTTTTAACAAATGTGTTTCGTTCTGTACGATAGAGTTTTGGAGAGGATATGACAATAGATTGTCTTGAACTTTGCAAATTTTGCATAAATGCCAAACGGAATGTGTTACCATTGAAAATCTGTCCTTCACATGACGATGTGTACAAGTTTTCTGTGTCATCAAACAATGTCGGATTATCTTTTGACAGTACACGATAACCGATGGCAGAGTATCCTTTCAGGCGTTTACGATACATGCTCTCACAAACAGGTTCGTGTATATCAATATAGTCGTAAATACGGACATCTTTTTTCCCCTCATTCTCACGGTGCAAACGTCCGGCATATTGTGCCACCAATCCTTTCCATGAGATTGGCAGTACCAAAAACAGTGTATCAAGTCGTGGATAGTCAAATCCCTCTCCCACATATTTTCCCGTAGCTACTATTACAAGAGGGGCATCTTTGGGTATATCCTGTAACTTTTGCAGCGTTTCTCTCCTGTTTTTTGCAGTCCCTTCTCCTGTGAGTTGTATGATGTTGGCTACATGCTGCTTCAACATTTCGGCAAGCAATTCTACATGAGAAGTTCTGGCAGTAAGTATTATAGGTGTTCGGCCTGCAGCCACGACATTAAGAACATCCTCTATTATAAGATTATTCCGTATTTTCGATTCAGCGAGGGATTGTGATAGTGCCGTAAACGATTGTTTATCATCGGTAACAGGTCTATAAGATGTAAATCTCGGCACAAGATAACGTTGGAACGACTGCTTCTGTATCTGTGCCTTGGCATCGACAGAAAAACGAATCGGACCGCATTGCATAAAGATAATAGGCTGCAAACCATCTTTACGGATTGGAGTGGCAGTAAGTCCATAGACATAATGTGCCGTAACGTGTTTTAATACATTCTCAAATGTTATGGAAGATACGTGATGACACTCGTCTACAATGACCATCCCGTATCCTTTTACAAAAGGCTTGACTTCGTCATTTTCAAAACACGACTGCATAAGGGCTATATCAATAACACTATGCAACGTGTTAGAGGTAGAATCAAGACACCCGACTGGAGAAAACGCCTTCTTCCTTCCTCGTTTCTTGGAAATCTCATCTCCTGTAAAATCTATGTCAAGAAATTCTGACAGGCGTTCATGCCATTGCATAAGCAATGCCTTGGAGTGTACCAGAATAAGTGTATTTGTCTTTCTTCGGGCAATCAGAGCCGCGGCTGTAACAGTTTTTCCAAAGGCTGTCGTTGCAGACAACACACCATTGGAAAATGTCATGAGGGCATTGATAGCGTCCAATTGTTCATCGCGTTCCTTTCCTTTGAATGTTACGCCAATAGGTTTACCATGATTTGTATTATCAACTATCTCATAATCAATTTTGAGAGAATACAGCATGTTGATAATGGCATCCTCACATCCCCGAGGCATTGCAAGATATTCATCGGTAAAATCTGCACGGCAGATAATACGAGGAATGTTATATGTGGAAATACGCATCGCCTGTTTGCTGTAAAATTCAGGATTTTTAAACGCCGCAATATGTTTCAAATGATTACTAACCTTATCTGAAATAGATTTTAAAGGAATATATATCCTGTCTGATTTATGTATTATAAGTATGCCGTTAAAGTCTTCCTGAGTCACATCTTGTATGACTGGTATTTCCCACGGTTTATTTTCCGAAGATGTGGCCAATGTCCCAAAATCTTCCTGCTGATGCTGTGTCAATAATGCATCTACGGTACCTTCATCTATTTTTCTTACATTGTATAGATATGCCCATTGATCCTGGAACGGAAGAAACTGCTCATCTACAAAAACGCTGTTTCCTGCTTTCCTGGCTTTTCCCTGCAATGGTAACGCAATGAGATTGCCGAATCCGCCTTCCGGTACTTTATCCTGATTGGGAAAGAAACGATCGTATGAATCGAATGTAATCCGTCCATTGAGCTTCATGGCTTCCGTAAGAATTGTATTGCCTAATTTCCTTACTTTGCAGGCTGGTATGGGTTCATTAAAGAAAGTCCACACATGCGCACCATTGCCAGAACGTGAGCGTTCTATACTGAACGGAATTCTCCACTCTCTACAAATGGAAATAAATGCCAATACATCGTTCTTATATCCATGAGTGCAATTTTTGTCATCAAAATCAGCACACAGGAAAGAACATTTATTATCAGAAGTAACGACGTACAGACCGATAACATCGCATCCGTTCTCATCCTTGCCTTCCAGATGTCGGTATATGTCTTGATTGGTTAACGGGGCAAAATTGCGGTTAGGACACTCCGCGCATTTATGCTTTTTCTTGTCACATATTCCTCTGCGCCATTCGTTGATACATACTGGTTGGTAACCACCCTTTTCTGTGGCTTTGTTGAACCATCGTCGTGCAAAAACATCATCTCGTCCCTTGAAAAAGTTACGGAACAATGCTATTTTCTCATCAAGAGAGAGTCTGATTGGAGGATATATTATGGAAGAAAATGTTGTACTTTCATCAGCACGTTTGATGGAGGAATACACTATACCATGCTGTGAAAGTATTGACTTCAGTTCTTCATTTTCGGCAAGCAGGGCATTGTATTTAATGACAAGCGCATTGTATTTCTCTTGAAAACTGTCCATCTGTTATTTTGTTGCCATTAAACCACACAGCAATGCAATTCCAAAACTCAGAAACGTTCCGGCAAGGACATATTCTGTTTTTGCTGTATCCGTGTCTTTGAATCGAAGTATGGATTTTGCCGCTATGATAAAACCGATTGCTTCATATTGTCCAATGATAACGAATATGATTGTAAGAATACGCTCTAAATTTCCAATTAACGCTCCTGCATTTTTGATATTTTCACAAGACTGTGTCTCTCCAACTTGATATTTCTTTAAGACCAACTTAATCAGGATGTTTGCAGGCTTGATGCACAATAGTAACGCCAATATGAACAGAGGTATAGAGTAACTGCCATTGCAATCCATTGATTGGATTGGCAACTTTGTTGTAGTGTCAAAGGAGAATGTTACTATAATCAGTATCGCCAAATGAGAAATCTGATCAATCACAAAATTCCATAATCCTTTGGGGCTATATGTTTTGATAGCATCTATCACCAGATGAGAAAAAGCAATGGCAAGGGCATAAAATCTGAATTCATAAACAGGAACAGCTGCCCATGACACCCCGCCTATGATAAGCGAATGCACATACAGAAACCAGCTTCTGAATTTCCTTTCCTCTTTCTGCGCACAGTATTTATCATTCTGCAGGTAAAAATCACCTATAACATGTGCCAATAACAGACCTAAAAACAACCAACTATTCATATTCTTCAAAATTTATCTGCTCAAAATATTTTATGGATTCTTCTATACAATACCATTTTGTAGCTGTAGAAGCATTATTTACACTGGCTTGGGATATACCCAGCTTCTTGGCAATGTCTGCCTCTTTGAAACCAAGTAGTTTATAGTAAACGACTTCACTTTGGCGCATAGTCATATCATTTAATATGGCATCGGTCAATAGGGCTATAGTTTGTAAAGGGGCAGATAATTGCTTTTTACTTGTATGAACAGACATCGTTCCCTTATTCAGGGAACTCATTTCCTCGAGCGCACGTCCTGATAGATATATGGCCTCACCATCCCAAATGCCTTGTTCGGTATTCACTATTCTCATACCTCCGATACCAATGGCTATCCGTATTCCGTATGTATGGAAATTTTTCGTCTTTTCATTTTTAGCTGTGGAAAAAGATTTGATGCAGGATTTGATTATAAAGGCTATCCGGAATACGTTTGATACATTTTGCATTACACACTCTATATAGTCCCCTTTTATTTGGCGACCTTCAAAATCAGGATAACTCACTTTCAGCAAGCCAAATAATGATTCTATCCTTTGCTTTAATCCTATAGTTTCATTCACAGACAAGGAAGTGGATGCTACTATATCCGCTGAAATTGTTGCAAACATATTATAGTTCATTGATTTGATGACAAATGTATGAATTTTCTTTTATTCCGCCAAAATTATAGATTAAATAGTCTATAATTATAGAATATAGATAAATAGATCTATAGTAACGATTTATATACAATATGAGCTATAGCAAAAATCTGCACCATTTCATAGATAAATGATGCAGATTATAGAGCAAGACAAACATATCCATTATTTCCTGTTCCTGTATGTCTCCTTGTACCCTTTTATCAGTGTTCTTTCTATGTCGGAAGCCCGGTAGAGAATCTTTCCGCCTACCTGTGTGTAAGGCAGAATGCCGTTGTTGCGGTAGTCCTGCAAGGTTCTCCGGCTCACTTTCAGCAGGTATGCCACTTCCTTGTCTGTCAGCAGTTCATCGCCATAGGCAGGCGGTTGCCGTTTTTCCAACAACTTTTCGAGCAGGGCCAGCAGCCTGTCGAAATTCGAGTGGAACGTCTTTACCCACTCGTGGTCCTTTTCTCTGATTTCATTACTCATATGCGCTTGATATTGGTTATACATTATTCTTGAAACTCACTCAAATGGTCTTGCCTTTCCAACGGGCTTCCTTGCGCTTGTCCTCCACGTTGCCGACTACCCGTTCCACATCGTCAGGACGATAGTAAGTCCGGTTCCCGATTTTGGTAAAGGCAAGCGTCCCGTTATCCCTCAGGGTCTGCAAGGTTCTCGGACTGATGCGCAACCTGCGGCAGACCTCATGGTTGTCCATCCATTCACCTGTTTCCTTCCCGCCGTGTTCACTGCACAGACTTTCCACCCGCTGCACGAAGTAATCCAGCTTGGCGGCAATCTCCTCGAAAGTCCTCTTTTCAAAGCTGATGATTTCCATTTTCTTCATTATTTTCAGTTAAACATATATTCAAAATTCCGGAAAAGGACAGGTCTTTTACAGCCGATATTCCATCATGTCTCATTGTCCTATTCTCGGCTGGAAATGTGACTGTCTTATCCTGTTCCCACTGCAAATAAAAGCAGTAGAAATCACACTGCAATGGATTTTCAGACCGGTGACGATGCGTTGCCCGGAATGACATCATGTTACATATCAACTACATACAATGAGCCTTCTTCATAAACGGAATCCGCTTGAACAATCCGGTATGGAATAATCACTCCGGCAAATCACGGCAGGCAGCACCGACCGTCCAATCGGTATTGTGCATAGGGTAACATAATTGCCACGGTATCTCCATTTGCTTGATTCTGTTTACTATACACATTTCCTTTGCTCACGACAATGAGTCAAGGTGCGCACCGAGATCAGTGAGTAAACCGATTAAAATCAAAAATGTATGGTAACAAAAAAGAAATTGACCAAAGAGGAATGGGAGGCTATGACAGGTACGGACATGTCATTCATACTCCCGTCAGATGGCGGCATTGAAACTGCCCTGGAATCATCCTTGAATGATACTGGAAATAGAGAACAGGCAAAGTCAGTAGAACAAGTAGAAGTTCCATTCGAGCCCCAGCAACCGTCAATCGGAAAAGAGGAAGCCATTCCCTCTTCTCAGCGTCGTATAAGCAGCAGGCAGAGGAAACTTTCTCTGGACGAATACCGGAAGACCTTTCTTCAGGTCCCGAGAATCGAAGACCGCAAGCCTGTGTTTGTTAGCGGCGAGGTACGTGACAGGCTGGACGAGTTTGTCCGCAGGTTGGGAGGACGCAAAATGAGCGTTTCCGGACTGCTTGAAAACATCGCCCGGCAGCATCTTGAAATCTACTCGGAAGACTTCGAGCAGTGGCGAAAGCTGTGACATTTTCTGGAATGACAGACTTGCTTACTGACTTCAGTCATTACAGTATTCAGACAGTCAGTAGCCGACCTGAGGGGGTAACGGACAAAACTTCAGTTTTGGGAGTTAGCGAGGTTATCTTTCGGGCATCCCGAAAAACCTCGCTCCACTCCCGAAGAGTGGAGGCAATCCGCTCCCGGTGGTCGCAGATTGTGAGAAAAAGAATAATCAGAAATCAAACGAAGAAAATATGAATGACAGAAAGAAAAACAGACCGAGAGGACGCCCCAGAGTAAGCGGAGTGTGCAAACTCTGCAAAGCCGTTACAGTGAAATTCTCCAAGATAGACTATGAACGGTTATGCCGACGCAGCAGACAGGCTAACCTCACGTTGGCGGAATTTCTCCGCGTATCAGCCTTTGAGACGACGATAACGGCCAGGCACTCTGCTGAGGAAACTGCCGTCATACGCAGTCTTACGGGGATGGCGAACAACCTGAACCAGCTGACCAGGCTGTCCCATCAGGCCGGATTCCACCGTACCCAAAAGACGGTGACAGAACTCCTGCAGAAACTCAAGGAGATTATCGTCCGGTACAGGTACGGAGAAAGGAGGTCGTCATGATTGGCAAGATCAAGAAAGGAAAATCATTTGGCGGCTGTATCCGTTACGTGATGGGCAAGGATAATGCGGAAATCATCGAATCCGACGGTGTATTGCTGGAAAATATCCGGGAAATAACGGCCAGTTTCAATTACCAGCGTGAGCTTAATCCGAAGATAAAACAGCCTGTCGGGCACATCGCATTGAGCTTCAAGCCGGAGGACAAGGCACTGCTGACGGATGAATTTATGGCTAAAATAGCCCGGGAATACATGGAGCTGATGGGCATAAGGAACACCCAGTTCATCCTGGTAAGACACCATAACACGGACAATCCGCACTGCCATCTGGTCTATAACCGCATCGGGTATGACGGCAGGGTAATCTCTTCCCAAGGCGATTACAAGCGTAACGAGATTGCCACGAAAGTGCTTAAGGACAGGTACGGGCTGACATACGCCGAGGACAAAGGCAAGACTAACGTGGAGAAACTCCATGCTTCGGAGCGTGTGAAATACGAAATCTTCAATGCCGTCAAGGCGGCTTTGAAGCACTCCGGAACATGGAAAGAGTTCAACGATTATCTGCTTCGCCGGGGCATCAGGCTGGAATTTGTAAAGCGTACCAGGGAGATAAAAAGGCCGGAGGACATACAGGGAATCCGGTTCACTAAGGACGGGCAGACCTTCAAGGCTTCACAGATCAGCCGGGAGTTCAGCTTTGCCAGACTGAATGCCCGGCTGGGATGGAAGACTTCGGAATCCCAACAGGAATCCGAACGTAAGGTGCAGCAAAGGATACCGGACGGAGGCCATCTTCTCGAAAGTACGGGACCGGGACTGTTCAGCCCGACAAGCGGCACCGCTCCCGAAGAGCCGTTATCTCAGGAAGAACTCTTGCGCAGACGCAGGAAAAAGAGACAAAAAAGGAAAGGTTTCGGATTGTAGTCCGTCCTTTCCCATTCAAATTATTCATGAACATTAAAATTGCAGGAATATGAAAATGGAAGAATGTATCGAGAGCATCTTCGGATGCCTGGAAAGAATCGAGGACAAAATCAACGGGTTGTCCGTCCCCTTGCCGGAAGGCAACAGCCCGACAGTTAATAACACACAGGATGAGTCCATGCTGAATGAAGTCCGGAACGGTCATGAGACATTTCGCAAATTGTTGGCTCGCGTGTACGAAGGTCTTGCCGCCATCAAGAACGATATGGTTTCCATGGACAGGAAAAACTCGTCACAGGAAAGACTTGGACAGGTCCTGTCAGAAATGCGTAATGAGCAGCGGCAGAACCAGGAGAAAGTGGAAATCCTGTTTTGTGAGACCAATGACACAATCAGAAAGAATGCCGTCAAGACAAGCAACATCAACCATCATTTCAGACTGAGCTTGGAATCCCCGTACATCCTTGGGAGTTTTTCCGTGATGTTCGCGGCAGTCGTGGCCCTGTCCGTGGCGCTCTATTTTTCGGCAAGAACAGATAACGAACATGCCGATAATGATCTGAAGTACCGTTATGTCAAGATGAAAGGAGAGGCTACTCCTGAGCAACTTGTGGAACTTGAGAACCTCTTTGGACCGAACCGGGATAACGAACGGATCGGACAGATGCGTGAGGACGTGGAAGCCTACGAGGAAGCGGTACGGAGAAAGGCCACCCTGACCGAGCAGGCACGGCTGAAAGAACAGGCCGCGAGAGAACTGGACAGCAAGGCGAAGTCCATCAAGGACAAGTCTATTACGGACGAACCCAAAAAGTAAGCCCATGGCCAGTGTCAAAGTGAAATTCAGACCTTCCACCATAGAGGGAAAGGAAGGTACCATCTATTATCAGATTATCCAAAACCGTGTAATCCGTCAGTTAAAGACGGATTACCGGATATTTACGGAAGAATGGAATGAAGCTGGAAGCTGTATCATTGTCAGTAATTCGGAACGAAGCAATCTGCTTCTTTCCTTGCAGGAACGCATGGAATGGGACCTGAAGCGGCTGGACATGATCGTCCGCCAACTAGAAAATCGAAAAGGGACATATACAGCAGGTGATATTGTCATTTCTTTTCAAAGCAACACAGATGGACAGTCGCTTTTCAACTTCATGCAAGGCATCATAGCCCGTCTCAAACAGATGGGCAAGATACGCACAGCCGAAAATTATTCCTGTACTCTGAAAAGTTTCATGCAGTTCAGAGGAGACAGGGATATTTTGTTGTCTGACATCGATTCGGATTTGATGCAGCTTTATGAAGCCTATCTTCATGGGAAAGGTGCCGTACGGAATACCAGTTCATTCTACATGCGTATCCTTCGGGCGGTATATAACCGTGCCCTGGAAAAGGAACTGATGGAACAGCGCAATCCTTTCAGGCATGTCTATACGGGAGTGGACAAGACCATCAAGCGTGCCGTTCCATTATCCGCCATCAAGCGTATGAAGAATCTGGACCTGTCTTTACAGCCAAATCTGGAATTTGCAAGGGACATGTTCCTGTTCAGCTTCTATACCCGTGGCATGTCGTTCGTAGATATGGCTCACCTGAAAAAGAAAGATCTTCAGAACGGCTTCTTATCGTATCGCAGACGAAAGACCGGGCAGCAGCTGGTCATCAGGTGGGAAAAATGCATGCAGGAGATTGTCGGCAAATACCCGGAAGACAGTTTCAGTCCTTATCTTTTGCCGGTATTGAAATATCCTTTTAAGGATACGCACAAGCATTACAGGAATGTCATGTCCGGAATAAACCGAAACCTGAAAGAAATAGCCAGACTGGCCGATATATCCTTGCCTCTGAGCATGTACTGTGCCCGTCATTCATGGGCAAGCGCAGCCAAAGGCAAGAACATTCCGATTTCGGTTATCAGTGAAGGAATGGGACATGATTCCGAGGCGACCACACAAATTTATCTGGCCTCATTGGATAACTCCGTAGTGGACAAAGCCAACGCTTCAATTTTGAGTGGGCTATAATGTGATAGATTTGTTTAGCAAATTAAATCTTTCTTGGTAAGAGAGAGATATTGTAGCAAAATTAAGAAAAAAAAGAAATTAAACCATATTTAATTCAAATTTTTCTTTCACTTTGCATATAAAAAATGATAGATGTTTAGGGAAATATGGATATTACTGCATTAATCCATTAAAAAACAACAATATATGATCTAATCTCTCTCTTACCAAGAGAGTTTAATTTAAAATCCATTTTATTATAATATACTATGACTCGAAAACGAACATCTTCAGCGTCTAATTTATCAAGGAGACGTAAACAAAAATCTTCACAATCATCTAAATTGTGGGTAGCTTTAATTGCTATCTGTATCATCGGTTGCTTCGGTTATTTAATCTATAAATTAGCACAATCACCGGATTATACATTCAGCCGAACTGATTTGGATAAATATATAGAAGTTACTCATCGTGAAAATCTACTGGGAGATGGTGCGTCTATTTATGTAGATATGTCTGATGGAATGAATAGCGCTTATGCTGAGCCCTTAGGACGCAATATTTTGCAAGCTGTTATTAATAAGATGGCAGCAAATGATGTAATTCGATTCTTTGAGCTTGCAGAAGGAAATATAGATCCCATTAATATGAGTCATACACAGCTGTATAATTATATGATGAACAGTGTAAATTATAAGAAACAAAGAGCTCCGATAGAAAAAACACTCGAAAGAATCATTTTGAATAATCAGCCTGCCTTATTGATGACCGATTTTGAAGAATATAACGGAGGCTTAATTCAAAAGGCTGCATATGCAAAAAAATATTTCATAGATTGGTTAGCTAAAGGGTATAATATCACCTTTTATAAATGGGATTTTACTGAAAAAGAAAAATCAAAACACATGTTCCTTGCTGTATTCGATGACAATGCCAACCGCTTGAATTCACTCATCCAAAACGCTGCTGTAGGTGCAGCCCCCCAAATAAGAACATTTGTATTAGGAAGCCGTGATTTTGCATATCCTACAGCCTCTCAATATTTATCTCTGAAACAAGGAGGAAACTACCATAACAGTAAAGGTCTGGATATCGTAACAAATGTTCTTGAAGATGGTGGTGTAGAGGCATACATTAGTTATGCAAAACCTTTAGCGACAGCAGAGGGTGCGCCAGGAAAATTTGCTCCTCTGAACAAACTAATAGGATCATTTTCGGAGTATTATCCAATTGGTGTAAGTTGGACAAATGCATTAACAAATTCAAGGCAAATGGCTGAAGCAGGAATTGCTGAAGCAGATGCTTATAAGCATTTGCTGAGTCATCTATATATTGATTTTGATGCGCAGAGTGGATTCTCTGTTGATGAAGTGGAAGTAAGAGTCTTTAACATGCAGAAAACAATGGAGCAAATAGCTTCTGTTCTTAAAGATTCCATAAGTACTGAAATGACAAAATCATTGGGTGAAATAAGAAATCCGGAAGTCAATGAATTTTTAATTGCATCGATGAATAAAGTCTCAACAGATATGGGTGAATGGTCGGAAATAAATATTGACTTTGCCCCCCAATTTAATGGAAACTTTCCTGGTAACATGAAAAGCTCAGACTTACTTCGAGCTAATATCGTTATTTCTAAAGCTTCACCAAGATTGGAAGGAATTGATGATTTCTTTGGTTGGGAAGGAAATCCATCTTTAGCCAATTCAATACGTGAAACTTTGACAGCGAAACAATGTAACCCTGAAGGGCGTATTCTTTTTTCCTATTATTTAAAAACAATCTCTGAATAAAATGATAATAACTAAAAATAAGAACAAATGGAACAAGCATCTATGACATCCGCTTACATGTGGTCATTTGTAGTTATGGCTGCATTTTTTCTTCTTGCTGTATTAATAGCAAATATGATACTTTTTAAACCTGGTAATACAGGTGTTACTCAACGAAGAGTCTGGTTTTGGATTCTGGCTATAGGTACTGGTATAATTAGTTTCTTGATTAATTATGGAATCGGAAGTGGTATAACTGTTCCTAACATTCAATCCAGTTATTTTATGCATTCAGGAATAGCATCAGGTGTATCAGTTGTAATTTTTATCGTTCTTGGATTTGCATTGAGTAAAGTATTTAGCAAATCAAAAATAGGTACATGGTTCTAATTAAATTATTTGCTTAATGGAGGATAAATTATTTCTTATAGCAATTGGTGGCACCGGCATGCGATGTCTGGAGGCATTCGTACACTTGTGTGCAGCTGGCTTGTTTGATAACCATACAATAGAAATTCTTACTCTTGACACAGATCAGAATAATGGTAATAAAGATCGGGTAGAAAATCTTATTGAATTATACAACAAAGTTAAAACCAATGATGCGTCCAATAAAGGAGGAGAGCAACGTAGTAATACTTTCTTTTCTGCAAAATTGAATCTGTATCGGTTCTTTACAGATTATTCTACTGCCAATCGTATGACACTGGCTGCATTGGCTAGCACAAGTAACCTTACAGATGAACAACGACAAGATAATCAGGATTTGTCTGATTTATTGTTTGAACGTGATTCTGTCCAACAGTTTAAATTAGATCATGGGTATCGAGCGCAAACCCATTTAGGCTCATTACTGATGTATCATGGCATTATTGAGGCAGCGATTAATGCTAAGAAGGGTGATAATACTGTAAAAGCACAAGAGAAACAATTGTTTGACTATCTCCAGCTTCTGAATAAACATGCAGCAAATGCCAGAGTATTTGTATTTGGTAGTGTTTTTGGCGGTACCGGTGCATCGTCTATTCCCGTAATGCCTATTGCCATCAGCGAAGCAATGCGAATCATCACAGGTGGTAATAATGTATTGAATTTGAAAAAAGTGCTGTTTGGCTCAACTTTATTGACTGATTATTTTACGTTTCAGCCACCGACCGATAAACAACTTACCATTGATAAAGTTATAGCCGATGCAAATAATTTCGCATTGAATTCCCAAGCTGCATTAAGTTTTTATAATGGGGATTCCACAGTTCGTAGTACCTATAAAAAAAATGTATCATATCGGCTGGCCGAGCAGTCTGAAGATTAATTATTCTGAAGGGAAAACGGGAAATGTGGTTACTGGAGGGCATGAGCAGTGTAATGCATGTCATGTGGCAGAGTTAATGTGTGCGGCAGCTGCATACGATTTTTTTAATGAAGACCGGGCAAAACTTGAAAAGATTGGAGAAGCAGAATATGATTTCAGGACTGTTGCTGTTGATGAGAATGGTACAATCCAATTGTCCGGATCCAGTTTTATCGGTAGTGATAAGGGGGAAGTCTTTGAAAATAAATTAGGGGCTCTTCTATCTTTGGCTCATATCATATTATCTAAGTTTGGTGGAGCGCATGAAGATATACATGGAACGGTAGAGTTGCTGAATTATTTAGACAACGTAAAGTTCTCAGAGTATAATGACATAAGTGATACACAGTGTGATGAAATAGATGGATACCTTAAAGAATTTGGATATAAGTTTGTTAAAGGCAGCGTAGTATTTGGCTGGATTTATCAAATATTTAAGTCTGTGGGAAGTGGTAAATTCATATTCTCCCCGGAAGCTTTCAAGACAGATATTGATGAATTGGACAGCATTGACCCTGGAATTATATTCTCGGATGAAGCACATCACTGGAATAAAACGGGATTCTTCACAAATAGTGCTGCAGATAGACGCTTTAACACTTTAATCGAATTGCTGAAGAGTGATGAGACTGAACCAGGTGATTCACAGGCTGTCACGCTTAAAGAGAGATTCTTGGCACACATGTATAATGCCATTACAATAGCTCAACATTTTAATGAATAAATTATGCCAAATAAAGCTTTAACCATAGATGTAAATCCTGCGGCCATTCCTAGTGGATTGGTAGATAACTGGTCTCCACTAGGAAACACAACGGTGTTTATAAATAATATCCAGACTCCCAAATTAAGTGAAAAAACAAACGTAGGACAGCTGGTGTCTGGTATTCCGACTGCATTTGCGAGAGTAGATTTATTTAAAACTGCACTAGATCATGTAGCCACGTGTAATACTTCTGAGGGGCAACATAATTTAGTGGGTTATTATAGCCAATTAGTAGATGAATGGAAAGGTCTTATAGCGTGTATAGCTTTAGATTATGCTCATATTAGTGTCCGTAGAATCGATCTTAAATATAGCGATGGTAAGGATATTGCATCAACATCGAATGTCTATGAACCTAAAGGGGCATTTGGTAATATGTTGCTTCGCCGCACCAAACGTTGGTGTGAACAGAATCTTTCCGATAATCAAGAAGCTGTTCCATACATCAATGTAATTAAGTATCGTGGACAAGTAGTTGGGGCTACCGCGCCTGAGTCTTTATTGTTTACCTCAACTGGGTACTATTCAGAGGCATCTGTGGAACGCCCATGGATTGATGTTGCTACGGGTAAATTTATCAATCCGTTAAAATCTTCAATGACATCTACTCAGATTGTGACACTTCATGCCTATGTATGCCACATTATTAAGGAACTTAGCCATGTTGAGGCCTACTATAAGAACTTGAAAGATGGTTTAGCAGTTGATTATACATCTATACGAACCATTCTAGAGCAGTGGAAAGAGGATATAGCATCCAAAGCATTAACAGAAGCAATCGATCTCTCTATTGCTAGTACTCCTCCCGTAAGTGCTGCTTTCGGAGGTCCGTTCGAAAAATTATTCTGCCATAAGGATAGTCTTGTAGGTGTGGAAGGTGTCATTTCTGAGAAAGAGATGCCAGGTGGTGTTGTGTTTGATCCAAAGAATTTACTTCTTAATGAAAGTGCTCATATAGCTAGATTGGATTTGAACATTACTTCGGCAGAATTAAAGGAGTTGCCTATTTTGGCTTTGACTGCAGATATTAAAGGAACCGAAGAAAAAGCTTATTTTGCTCTCCCATTAAGTGCTCAGGGATTAAATGTATATGGGAAGAATGTGGCGGCATTGGTTGGAATGTCTAATTCGGATAGTGCTATTTCTTCTACTCTAAAAGCTGTATATGATCCTTCTGCACGTGTCGGTAATCTCGAGGTGGTTCTGACTATTAAAACAGAATCGGGAACTCAACGACAGTTTAAGAAAGTATATACTTCAGATGGTGAAATCAAAAATAAAGATATTCTCATCTGGCCTAATTTTGTTTCTCCTCAATGGGATGCTTATTTTATGTATAATGAATTGCCTCATAATGGTACAAGTCAATCGTATCGCGCATTTCCTTTCGTAGGAGAGATACAGGAGAACTATTTCCGTATTATTGTAGATAAAGACCAGGATCCCATCTTGTTGAGTAAAAATGGGCAAGTTATTGTTTCTGACCGAGATGTGAAAGCAGAATTGCTTGTCTTATCGGATGAAGCTGTAGCAGATAATCCCTATAAATATGAAATCTATAGGTCTAATAAGCCTTTTAAAGGTGTACGTTTGCTTTCTCCGACTGGAAATGAAGGCGGTTATATTTTGATTAATTATAGTTCTGCTCAAGGTACTAGGTTGCCACATGATTGGATGCGATCAGGTGCTACACCCACATTGAATCCTGTACGTTTAGGTATTGATTTTGGAAGTACAAATACATCCATAGCTTACTCAAGCGACAACACACAGGAACAGGGATTTGAGTTTGAAAATCAGCGGGTTTCTCTCTTTTTGGCAATGAAATGCCCGGAAGGAATATTGTGCCTAGAGAGAATCAGGTCTTCTTTTTTCAAGGGGCAGGACCAAAGGTTAAGTCAAATGCTATTAAAAGCGTGCTGACTATACATGATAATCGTCGTCTTCCTCCATTACGTCAAGGTGAAACTATTAAGATGCGAAATGAACGCGAGGTAATAGGTGGTTTCCCAAGTTTTGCTGACAATCTACCATTTGCTAATTCTGATAAGAAGAAGATTACACTTTGTTATCCAAATGGTGTGGGTGAAGTAACACAGATTCATAACATGAAGTGGGAAGACACAGATGATGATAAAGCACATAAAAGTGCATTCTTGAGGACTCTGATGCTGCAAGTATATGCAACTTTATTTGTAAAGGGTTTCATTCCTATTAGTATAAAGTGGTCTTATCCATCAGCTATGGCTGGGCAGTTGCTATATTCTTATCAGAACATTTGGCAAACTCTAGACTCCATTTCTCCTGTGTTAAATACAGATGGAACACGTTATCCTCTGAATATAAGTAAGTATACAGATAATCGCTCATTGGGAGATACTATTGGTACTGGTTCCTTTGGCCAAAATTCATCGCAAGAATCCGGTTTCGGTAATGGATTTGGTAATGGATTTGGTAGCAGCTTTGGAAATAGTTTTGGTAATGGATTTGGGAATAGCTTTGGCACTCAGCCTGTAAATGATTCTAATTCTGCAGGATTTGGCGGAGGATTCGGTAATGGCTTTGGTAGTGGCTTTGCACAGGACTCTAATCAGGTAGTGGCTTCTGCAACACCGACTTTCGATCTGTTACCTGATGATCCTAAAGCAGAAATATCTTATAAGCCAGAACCATTATATACGATGACAGGTCCGAATGCGAATCCTAGTCTTTCTGAAGCTGAGGCTGTAGCCAATTTCATATCTGTTAAATACGGAAAAGAAGCAAATGTACTTAACTTATGTTTTGATGTTGGTGGTAGTACAACAGATATTTCGGCTTTGTTCTATTTAAGTAATGGAATCACTATGATTAAACAGAATTCTTTGAGATTTGCAGCTCAAAGAGTGTCTCAGTCTGTTTCATTGTTTCCTGCATTCCAGAAGGTACTTGACAGCATTTGTTCCAGATATAAAATCCAAATGGTAGGATTGAATTTTGGTCCAAATACATACAATGAGCACACGGCTCCATATTTCTTTGATCAGATTGTGAACAGACTCGATGATTCACAATTAGAATCGTTCTATCAGAGTATTGCTTCAGATTGTCCTCAATTGATGCGTGTAAATATGTATGTTACAGGACTTCTTATGTATTATGCTGGTCAAATAGCACACAAGTTAGTAGATGATTTACGCAGAACGCCTGAAACTGAATGGCCGGCAAAGAAAAAACCGAATGTGCGTGTGACGTTTGCTGGTAAAGGTTCTCGTTTGTTCCAATGGCTTAAGGTAATCAATAAGAATGCAGCCAATCAGTATTATGGAAATATGTTTGTCATGGGATTTGGTAGAGAATCGTTAATGGAATCTTTAGCAGGCTGGCAATTGATAGAACTACCTAAACTTAATGACCCAGACATCAAATATGAAGTTTCTAAAGGTTTAGCTAAAGGTGATACGATTCTTCAGAGACCTAAATTAGAACAACCTTCAGAGATTATTGGTGAAACAGGATTTGAAGTTATCGGTAATGATAATATAAGAAGACCATTGGACTTTACTAATTCCATCACGCCTGACATGTTAAAATCTATTGGAATTCGGTTCTGTGTAGATTCTGATCATGTACAAGCTGATAAATTTACAGAGTTTTGTGGCTTCTTCTATAGTGCAGCTAGCCAGTTATTTAATTGGAAAACGGATCCTGCTATTTTAGAAAAAGCATGTCGTCAGATGAGTATAACTGGTTATGTGCAAAATATGCCGGAATTCCGTAAAGCTGCAAGAGAGTCTCAACAAACTAGGAAACCATTTGACTTTGTAGCTCCAATTATTATTTTGGAAGGAATGAAATTCTATGATAATACGTTGCTTAAAATGGTCTAATGAACGAAGATAAATATAAAATAATTATGTCACTTTCCCACCATCGCATATCCTTTGAATATTGGTTACGCGATGGTGAGGATAAACTGCAGCTGATGCCAGGAGGAAACTGGCCTTCACCTTTAGCATTTTATTGTTCTCAGTCAGGAATTGTTATAGGTGAAGAGGCTGCACGTGCTGCTCAAACGGGAACTCCTAATGCTTTCGATAATTATTTTGATCGATTAAGTGAAGGAGAAACCTATCAGTTTGGTAATCAGTGTAAGCCCATAGGTAATTTATTGTTAGATGCTGCAGAAACTGTTTTCCGTGAATTTTATCGGAGCATTTTGTTTAATCGATATGGTTCATTGACGGAAAATAGGGCGAATATGCCTCTTTCTATTGTTTGTGAGGCTGATATCGAGTCCAATGAAAGAGCCTATATAACCAGTTTGTTCAAGGATAGTGGTTATGTGCGTGTGAGGGTGATTGATTATGATACTTACATTGCTAGGTTTATAAATGAATCATTGTCCAAAGATTATAATTGTGAAAAAGTTTTAGTCGCATGGACAGAAGGAATTGATTTAAGACTGACGCTTTTTAATCTCAATGCAGATTCGGTGAATAATCATATTGTTCTGAGAGGCTTAGGTATTGATCCTAGATTAGAATATGTAAAAAATCTAATTTGGAATGATATCATAGGTCAAAATCCGTGGTTATCCCGTGATTTAGAAGATTCTATCCTTACTAAGGTAGCTGCTGATTTTATTAACTCCACCGCACCTATGGTTTCTGAATGGTTGACCTTATCAAGTGGTGGTAAATATAAATATAGTTTGAATCGAACTTCTGTGGACTTCATTCAGACCGATGAAAGCCAATCATTAAAAGCCGGGCTCGACAGTTTTCTTCGTAATGCAGACATAGTTGATAGAAGTAACATATTGCTGCTTTTACGAGGGGTTGCAGCGGGTAATGCCTATTTTGAGCAGAATCTTGGACATGGATTTCTTAAAATTGTTCGGAGTAATGACATATTACGAAATAAGACTATGAGTTTGCTCATTGCTGAAGATGTTCCACCGTTAGAAGTTAAAATCCATGATGCTGATATTAGAACTCCTGCAACTGAATCTTTAGACTTAGAGAAATCTGCCCCCAAGTCCGTCATCCTTGACTCTTCCATGCCTGATTTGTCTAAAGAGGTAAGAAGAAAATGGCGACAGATTAAGGCCGAAGCTTCTGGTAAAGCATCGAATGGGAAAAAAGATGAAGCTAAATCAATTTTGCAGACTTTTTATGCTGAAATAAAATCCACGCTAGGTGTAGAAGATATACTAAATGATATTAATGCGCAGATAGAGAATCTGACCCCACATATTAATATAGAGGCTAAACAATTGGACCGTAAATGGAGAGAGATTAAAGCTAAATCTAAGGCTAAGGTGCGTACTCAAAACTATAAGGAAGCTAGGGCAATACTAACCGAATTTAGAGATCTATGTAGCAATGTGTATGGTGCCCAAGAATTGACTGCGAAAATAAATGAAGAATTAGATGCGATTCCGATAGAAAAACCTTCTCTTGGTGAAAGGGAAAATGATTCTGTGGAGTACCCGAAAAGTCATTGTATTTCTAGGTCTAAAGAAAATGTTACCTCTAGAAATCCGTTAGTGTCTGAAAGGGCTTCATCAAGTTCTGATAAGCAAAGTTATAAGCAGACGGAAAAAACTCAGAAACAACAAAAACAAGAGGAAACTGATAAAGGACGGGAATTAATTGCACAGAATAAACTCAAGGAAGCTCGTGATAGGTATAGAACCAATGGCAATAGCTTGAAAGCTCGTCTGTTGTCTGAAATTATTCGTTCACAGAAAGGGGTTGAGTTACGCAAGCTTTCTTTGGAAGAATATAAGAAAAATAAAAATACTGAACAAATAAAACGAATAATAAGAATTGGAAGAATATTTGGATTTATGTACTAGGCTAGGTATTCCTGCCGAAGAATATAGAACCTTACTTCTTGAATATCGTAAAATTAAATAACTTTAAACAATACTATTATGGCAAGAAATTTTGATCTTAAAAAGGGTGAGAAATTCTCATTAGGTAAAAGTGATGAACTTTCAACTATCCAAGTTGATCTTAACTGGAAGTCTGGCGCAGATCTTGATGCTTCTGCATTTCTTTTGAATGATGATGGCGTGATTACAGAGGATGCAGACTTTGTGTACTACAAGTCCAATTTCCGTTCTGAGCCTTATGATAGGACTAAATTTGGTAGCAAAAAGAATTGGCGTGATAATACAGTGCCTATTAGTTCTGACGGTTCTGTGGTAGGGTCGGCCGATGATACAGGTGATGAAGAGGGAGGTAGTGAAGAAGCTGGAGAAACCATGCATGTTGATTTGTCTAAAGTTCGTCCGGAAATCACTGAAATCGTTTTCTGTGTAACAATTTACGATGAAGGAGATAAAATAACTTTTAAAGATGTACGTGAACCACAAATTGTAATTACCAATGAAGAAAGTGGTGAAGAGCTTTGTGCTTATAATCTGAAAGAGCATTTTTCTTCTGAAACGGCTGTTGTTGCAGGTGCATTAGTCTTGAATGAAGACGGTGAATGGGAATTTGAAGCTATAGGTAAAGGATATGATGGCGGATTACAAACTTTAGTAGATATGTATCAATAAAAATGTGTTGCTATGGGAAGATTTAATCTTACAAAACTTAGTAGTGGTGAACGTTTCATAATAGATAAAACTCTCGGGTTAAATAATATTAGAGTTGAACTTACTTGGCAAAACGGAGATCTGGATGCACAAGCGTGGCTTTTAAATGCAGATGGCTTGATTGTAAATGATGCAGCATTTGTATTTTATAACTCGAAAAACCGTACAGAACCATTTGACCGCACTAAATTTGGGAATAAAGCCAATTATTTGGCTTCAACTCGTCCGATGAGTGCTGATGGGGCAGTACTTGGTCCCAAAGATGAACTTCAAGGGGGTATTGAGACAATAAATATTTGCTTGAATAAAATAGCTCCTGAGGTGCAAGAAGTTGTGATTACATCGTCGGTGTATGTCCCGAATGATGCTAACGAAACATTTGGTCAAGTTAAAAATGCACAAATAACTGTTATAGATGAAGAGTCCGGAGATCCTCTTTGTAGTTATGAATTGAGCAAGGATTACCAGACGGAAGATGCATGTGTTGTGGCCCGTTTCCTTATCAATGATGAAGGTGAATGGACTTTTGAAGCTATGGGTAATGGCTATAATGGTGGGCTACAAACACTGGTAGATATGTATACAGAGGAATAATACTATGGCAAACGATAAAAAACAAAGGTTTGAACTTAATAAAGGCTCGGACCGCGAATTTGATATTTCTAAAGGTAAAAAACGTAGATTTGATTTAACGAAGGACAGTGATGAACTTCAAGTTGAATCAAAACCTTTATTGACAGATTCAAAGCCGATAAATCAATCCGATCTTGCTAGTCAATCTTCGCAAGTTGAGGGAGCAAACAATAAAGGGTCTAAGAAGTGGTTAATTGGTGCATTAGTAATTGTTGCGCTGTGTGTGTTGGGATGGTGGCTTTTTTCTAATGATAATTCTACAAACGAAACAACTCCTGCTGTTTCTGAATTACCGAAGGATACTTCGCCATCTGAAGATGATGAGACAGCTGCATCTGATTCAACATATGCAGGGATAACAGCATCTGCTCTTGAGACAAATTCATCAGATGTTGATAAGACATCAGATGTAGCTGTACCAGGTGATATGCCTACTAATGCTGAACCAGTACAGAAATCTTCACAAACTAGTATGCCTGCAACATCTGTTTCGGAGGATACAGAAACAGAGGCTATGAAGGTTATACGGGGAGAATATGGTAATAATCCGGAACGTAAGAATAGATTAGGAGCTCGCTATGAAGAAATCCAATCACGTGTAAATCAACTTATGAATTAAGTGAAATAAGGAATGGCTCCGTTGGTAATATAATTTCCCGACGGAGCTTATTCTATTTATTTATTCGGCGTTTATTGCCGTTCTGTTATATAATTATTCATATACCAAACTTAATAAATAATTTGAGCGGGACTTATCGTTTTTTAGGGAAAAGCATTGATGAAGAATTGTCCCCAATTATTTATCAATAAAATAATTTATAAAAATGGAGAAAAAAGTTCATTATGAGGGCTTAACCGATGCCGAAGTGCTCGAAAGTCGAAAAAAATATGGTGCCAACGTCTTGACACCGCCGGAGAAAGATCCGTTATGGAAACAATTTTTAGAAAAATTTGAAGATCCTCTCATCATAATTCTGATGATTGCAGGTGTGTTGTCTATCGGTATCTCATTCTATGAATATTTCGGTTTGGGAGAAGGAGGCGAAGTCTTCTTTGAACCTGCAGGAATCTTCGTAGCGATTCTACTCGCTACGGGCTTGGCATTCTACTTCGAACTTCAAGCTGATAAAGAATTTACAATTCTCAATCAAGTAAACGATGACGAACCGGTAGAAGTAATTCGCAATGGCAATGTCAAACAAATTCCTCGTAAGGATGTGGTTGTTGGTGATATAGTTATCCTCAATACCGGTGAAGAGGTCGCCGCAGATGGTGAATTGATAGAAGCTGTACAACTACATTTGGATGAATCAACTCTGACAGGTGAACCTGTATGTGGTAAAAGTATCAATAAGGAAGAATTTGACAAAAACGCCACTTATCCTACCAACCATGTAATGAAGGGTACAAAAGTGATGGAAGGACATGGCATTTTCCGTGTGTTAGCAGTTGGAGACACTACGGAACAAGGTAAAGTGTTTGAGGCTGCACAGATTGATGACAGCGTGAAGACTCCATTAAACGAACAACTGGATGGCCTAAGTGACTGGATTACTAAGGTAAGTTATGGATTTGCTGCTTTGATTATTATCGGTCGTATTGCAGTCTATTTGATAAGCAATGGAACTGATTGCTTTGGTTCTATGGAACAGATAGCTCCTTTTATAGCATATGTTCTGCAAACGCTAATGATTGCAGTTACCTTAATTGTTGTAGCTGTACCTGAGGGACTGCCTATGGCCGTTACACTCTCATTGGCTTATTCCATGAGGAGAATGTTACGCACAAACAATCTTGTCCGTAAAATGCACGCATGCGAAACGATGGGGGCAACAACCGTTATTTGTACAGATAAAACAGGTACATTGACACAAAACCAAATGAAAGTGGACGACATAAAAGTTTATGCAACCAATGTTTCCGACAATGTTATCAACGAAGGGTTTGCAGTGAATTCTACAGCGTCTATTGATTTCTCCATCGTCACGAAGCCTCAAGTACTTGGCAATCCGACAGAAGGAGCATTGTTACTTTGGTTAAGCAGTAAGGGTATTGATTATCGTATGTTACGTGAAAGTGTAAATATAGTGAAAGAACTTCCTTTCTCTACGGAGCGTAAGTATATGGCTACTATAGTTGAATCCGCTGCTATACCAGACAAGAAAGTACTTTATGTGAAAGGTGCGCCTGAGATAATTTTTAATATATGTAAAATATCCGATGTGGATAAAGGAACTGTAGATAAACAACTAATAACCTATCAAGAACGTGCCATGCGTACATTGGGCTTTGCCTACCAAGTATTGGAAAACGATGATACAGTGATTGAAAATGACAAGTTGATAGCTGGATCACTTCATTTCATTGGCATAGCAGCCATTGCAGATCCTGTTCGTGCGGATGTTCCAAATGCTGTGAAAGAATGTTTGAATGCTGGTATTAACATAAAAATTGTAACGGGTGATACTCCGGGCACAGCAAAAGAAATAGGTCGTCAAATTGGTCTTTGGAGTTCTACGGACACAGATAACAATATTATTACCGGTCCTGAATTTGAGGAACTTACTGACGAACAACTACTCGACCGTATAGAGGATTTGAAGATTATAGCTCGTGCCCGTCCTATGGACAAAAAACGGTTGGTAGAAGCTTTACAGAAGAAAAATCAGGTAGTAGCCGTTACTGGTGATGGAACAAATGATGCTCCTGCATTGCATACGGCTCACGTTGGTCTATCTATGGGTGATGGAACATCTGTCGCCAAAGAAGCATCAGACATCACCATTATCGATAATTCATTCTCCAGTATCGGGAAAGCTGTAATGTGGGGACGTTCGCTTTATCAGAACATTCAACGTTTCTTGCTATTCCAGCTGACAGTGAACGTTACAGCTTGCTTCTTAGTTCTTTGTGGTGCATTCATGGGGACAGAAAGCCCATTGACTGTAACCCAAATGTTATGGATAAATCTGATTATGGATACTTTTGCTGCAATGGCATTGGCTTCACTTCCTCCTTCAGAGAGCGTGATGCAGGATAAACCTCGCAACCGTAACGCATTCATTCTTAACAAACAGATGATTGCAAACATTGTAGGTGTGGGAGGTTTCTTCTTTGTGATGCTGCTCGGGCTGCTTTATATCTTCCAGCACGCAGACATTCATCAACTCACAGATTTGCTGACACTTCAGTTGGGCGAAAAAGGACACGTAACTGCTTACGAACTGACACTGCTCTTCACAATTTTTGTGATGACTCACTTCTTCTATCTTTTCAACGCACGTGCTTTTGAGACTGGGCGTAGTGCATTGCATTTCAAAGGTTGTAAAGGATTGCTTACCATTGTGGCTATCATTATGATTGGACAGGTAGCAATGGTAGAGATACCAGGCCTTCAACAATTTTTTAATGTTTGCGGTTTGAGTTTGCAAGATTGGATAATAATTATTGTTGGTTCTTCCCTTGTGCTTTGGGTGCGTGAAGGATGGCATTTAATAACTAAACGATAACTAAATATTATAGGTTGGAATGACTCCATATATCTTTTCAGAGTTATTCCAGCCTTTTAATTTTATCTGAATATGGCAAAAAAACAAATACAGGTATTCTCGGTTTTTCTTTCTCATGGAAAAGAGCATTGGGTATTGCACAAGTAAAACAAAAGATTGTTCGTAAAACAGGAATTCCAACCTTAAAAGCTGGATTAGAAAAGAAAATAGGAATTATAATGCTAAATTTATTTTTTTTGGAAAAATCATGAGTAATAATAACCATCAATTAGAGTGAGCTATCTAACTTTGTCAATAGATTTAGGATTTGAATTCTTTCCCTGTGATGATAGAGAAAATGATAGATGGATTCCTTATGCTTTACGATAACATATAAATTATGACTTCCTTTTTCTTACCTTTTTCAGAGTGAGAGCTTTGTTAATTGAATGAAAAATATTATTTTTGCTATATAAATGCGTTCTTTATCAATAATGCAAAATAAGATAGAACATAGAATTCTACTCGTTTCTAAACCGTTACCTGTCTAAAAAATAAATCTTGTAAACTATTTATTTTCAAACTAAATTTATTTTCAATACGAAATCTATCCTCAAAGTGCTTGGAACTATGCTTTAAATGGATGATATGCAATCTTAGATATAACCTTGATACCGATGGGAGCTGCCCGTTTGCGTATCTCGGCATTTCCTGTAACTTATGAATAATTTTATATTACTATGAAAAGACTGTTATTTGTGATTCTATTGACAATTATGGGATGTTGCGGTGTACATGTGCAAGCCGTTGGATACGAAAAAATTATTAATCCGGTATTGCCGGGTGATCGTCCTGATCCTACTGTCATTGAAATAAATGGAGAGTATTGGGCTGCTGCGACTTCTAATGAATGGTCGCCGTTGTTCCCTATTTTTAAATCAAAAGATTTAGTGAACTGGGAATTGGTGAATTATGTTTTTCCGGATGGAGCACCTGATTGGGCATTAAATAATTTTTGGGCCCCGGAATTATCGTATGATGAGAAACAGGGAAAGGTTTATCTGTATTATACAGCCCGTGACAAGAGGACAAAGAGATTATCGTGTGCGGCGGCGGTAGCTGATTCCCCGATGGGGAGGTTCAAAGATTTGGGACCGTTGGTTGCTCAGGAACCAGGCTCTATTGATGCTTTTGCTGCAAGAGATGAGAAGGGTAAACTTTATCTTATATGGAAAGAAGACGGCAACAGTATGGGCTTGCCTACAAATATTTGGGCACAGGAGATGACGGAGGACCGCACCCGTCTGATAGGAGAAATGACTTCCTTGTTCTGTAATGACACTCCTTGGGAGGAAGGGCTGGTAGAAGGGGTATGTGTTTTTAAAAAGCAGGATTATTTTTATATCTTGTATTCGGCAGCTAGCTGTTGTGACAAGAAATGTAATTATAAAACAGGAGTGGCCCGTTCCAAATCTTTGCTGGGCAAATGGGAGAAATATGAAAAGAATCCCATTTTGGTAGACAATCAGGATTGGCGTTGTCCCGGACATGGTACTATAGTTCGGAAAGATGGAAAGGAGTTTTATTTGTATCATGCTTATAATAGGAGTGGTTCGGTATATGTCGGACGTCAGGGCGTGTTGGAGGAATTGTGTTGGGGAGAGGATGGCTGGCCTTATTTTAGGAACGATGCCGTTTATAATCGTCCTAATTTGTCTTTGGATTATGTGGATTCCTTTAAGGGTAATACACTAGCTCCCATTTGGCAATGGAGGGTAACCCAGAAAATAGATTATCAGACAGGAAAAAATGGATTACATCTAGGAGCATCTATGGAAAACAGGGAATTGGGTACTCTGCTGGTACAACCTGTCAAGGCTTTGAATTTTTCGTTGATTGCTACTGTTGATAACCGGAAAAGTATGGCTGCGGCTGGTATCGGTATTATTGGTGGAGCTCATAATGGATTTGGCGCTCCTTTAGCCGGTATTGGCATATCAGTTTTGAAAGATAAGGTGGAAGTATGGAAAAATGTAGATGGTAAAGTTGATGTCTTGGCTCAAAGTGCTATAACGGTGTCAGCAACGGCACAGGTCAGGATGACTGTGAAAGACGGGTATTGGCTTTGCTTTGAGTTCCGGAAAGGGCAGAGGTGGATACCTTTGGCAACGGAAATTGATGCTTCGCCGTATGTTCCGTGGGGAATGGGCTTCCGCATAGGCTTGTGTGCTAAAGGGGGAGACGGAACCTTTGCTGATTTCCGTAAGATTGAATTGATTCATTGATTGTGTTTTTTATAAAATCTGTTACCATGAAAAAATATAGGTTAGTATTCGTTTTAAGTATATTGTTTTTAGGAGTGATCAAGTTGACTGCATCGGAATATGAGCAGGTGCGCAAAGCACCTCGTGTACATGTTCCGGTATGGCAGTCATTTGCACTGTCGGAAGTCGAATTAACCGATAGCTATTTTAAGAAAGCGATGGATTTACATAAAGGATATCTGCTGTCGCTGGATGTAGACAGGCTCATTCCACACGTACGCCGTAGTGTCGGTTTGCAGGGGAAAGGAGATAATTACGGAGGATGGGAGAAGCATGGTGGATGTACCTATGGTCATTATATGTCTGCTTGTGCCATGATGTATGCTTCTACAGGCGAGAAAGCTTTGCTGGATAAATTGAATTATATGCTGGATGAACTGCAAGAGTGCCAAAAACAGACCCCGGATGGTTGGTTCATTACCGGTAAAAGAGGGAAGGAGGGTTATTTGCAGTTGCTTCAAGGGAATGTGGTGCTTAACCAGCCGGATGAAACCGGACAACCTTGGAATTATAACCAGAATGGGAACTCATGGTATTGTATCCATAAGATTTTGGCGGGATTGAGGGATGCATATGTCTATGCAGGTTGTAGGCAAGCCAAGGATATATTGATGCCTTTGGCGAATTTTATTTCTCATATAGCCTTGAATAGCAATAGGGATCTTTTTCAAAGTACCTTGAGTGTGGAACAGGGGGGGATGAATGAAGTTTTTGTTGATATTTATGGTATTACCGGAGATAAGAAATTTTTGCAGACGGCAGAAAGGTTCAATCATATCAATGTTATTTATCCGATTGCTAACGGAGAAGATGTGTTATTCGGTCGCCATGCTAACGATCAAATACCTAAATTTATGGGAGTAGCCAGAGAGTATGAGTTCTCACCCAATGATATTTATTATCAGGCTGCCCGTAACTTTTGGAATATTGTAATTAAAGATCACACATTGGCCATCGGTGGAAATAGTTGTTATGAGCGTTTTGGCGTACCGGGTGAAGAAAGCAAGCGGCTGGACTATACTTCGGCAGAAACTTGTAATACATATAACATGTTGAAATTGTCAAGACAGTTGTTCATGTTGGATGGTGATTATAAATATCTGAATTACTATGAACATGCTTTATATAACCATATTCTTGCTTCACAAGATCCTGATATGCCGGGCTGTGTGACTTATTATACTTCTTTGTTGCCGGGATCATTTAAGCAATATAGTACTCCGTTTGATTCTTTCTGGTGTTGTGTGGGTACAGGGATGGAGAATCATTCTAAGTATGCCGAATCCATTTATTTTAAGGATAACCAAGAATTGCTGGTCAATCTGTATATTCCTTCACGTCTCCACTGGAAGGAAAAAGGTTTGAAGCTGACTTTGGATACTTATTTCCCGGAGTCGGATACGGTTACAGTAAGGATGGATGAAATAGGGAGCTATACAGGAATGCTTCTGTTCCGTTATCCGGATTGGGTGAGCGGTGATGCTGTAGTTCGTATTAATGGAAAGCCGGCACAGACGGAAGCACATAAGGGAAGCTACATTCGCCTGTTGGATTCTGTTAAGAGCGGAGATGTGATAACATTGGTTTTCACACGTAACTTATATATTGATTATGCAAAGGATGAACCTCATTTCGGCTCTGTCATGTATGGCCCGATATTGCTTGCGGGAGGATTGGGGACGGATGATATGCCCGAAGATAGGGTTATTGACAATCGTGCTTGTCGTGAATCGCTTCCGGCAAAGAATATTCCTATGTTAGTGGGTCCATTGGCCGATCTGGATAGCTGGATACAATGTTCTTCACAACATCCTTTACGGTTTACAGTAAAGAATGGAGGTGGACAACAAGGGGTAGGGTTGATCCCTTATTTTCAAATGCATCATCAGCGGCATACTGTATATTGGAAACTTTATTCTCCGGATGAATTTGTTTATCGTACTCGTTCTTTAACGGATGAAGTGAAGATCGGTGACGGGAAAGATGAAAGGAAACATGCGTTGCAAGGAGAGAATGATTCTATTTATTGGCATGATTATTTTTGGGCAAAGAATACTCGGTTCCGTATGGCAAAAGACGGATGGTTTTCTTACACACTTCATATAAATAAAACGGAACAAAAGCCTTATCATCTGATTTGTCGTTTCTGGGGAGACAAGCCTGATACTTGTCAGTTTGATATATTGATTGACGGCAACTATCTACGTACTGTCAGTTTGAATCGAAAACTATATCTGACCTATGTGGACGATGTGTATTCTATTCCTGCAGACTGGACTCGTGGAAAGGATAAAGTGAATGTTACTTTCCGTGCTGCTCAAGGGAAGAATGCCGGAGGATTGTATGAATTGAAAATTACTTCAGATACGAATTATAGATAAACTTTAAATATAGATTACCATGAAAAAAACGTTGGTTATATTATTCGTCGCCGGGGTTCTTGCCGCGTGTAAGTCGACGGATAGCAATAAATCTGATTATCAATACAAGGATGTACCTTTTACCAATGTACACTTTTCTGATAATTTCTGGGCATCTCGTATTGAAACCATTCGTAGTGTTACCGTGCCTTTTGCTTTTCATAAATGTGAGGAAACTCATCGTATAGATAATTTTGCAGTAGCGGGGAAACTGATGGAAGGAAAGTTCAATTCCCCTTATCCGTTTGATGATTCGGATGTGTATAAGATAATGGAAGGAGCTGCTTACTTGTTGGCGGTGAAGGAGGATAAAGCGCTGGATATGTATATGGACAGTCTGATTCATCTGATAGGAGCTGCGCAGGAACCGGATGGTTATCTTTATACTACCCGTACTATTGGCGGGGATTCGCAACATCCGTGGGCTGGCAGTAAAAGATGGGAAAATGAACGTGACAACAGCCATGAATTGTATAATGTAGGACACATGTATGAGGCGGCTGTAGCTCATTATCTAGCTACCGGAAAACGTTCATTTCTTGATATAGCCATTAAGAGTGCGAATTTGTTGTGTAATACCTTTGGTCCTGAAGAAGAAAAGATTACTGTAGCGCCAGGGCATCAGGAAGTGGAGATTGGGCTGGTAAAGCTTTATAGGGTGACAGGAGATAAACGTTATTTGGATTTGTCACAATTCTTTTTGGAGGCTCGTGGAAAGTATGACAAATATGATCGGAATAGTGAGGATCAGTTCCGTAACGGATCTTATTGGCAGGATCATAAGCCAGTCATTGCTCAGGATGAGGCTGTAGGCCATGCAGTGCGGGCTACCTACATGTATGCTGCTATGACAGATATAGCCGCTTTGAAAAACGAGCGGCATTTTGAAAATGCTGTGGGTAAATTATGGGACAATGTAGTAGGGAAGAAGATGTATATTACCGGAGCTATTGGTTCAACTCGTCATGGAGAAGCGTTTGGTAAAAACTATGAGTTGCCTAATAGTACAGCTTATTGTGAAACATGTGCTTCTATTGCCAATTGCATGTGGAATTTACGCATGTTCATGCTGCATGGTGATGCCAAATACATTGATGTGCTGGAACGTTCTTTGTATAACGGGGTGTTGAGTGGCATCAGTTTGGATGGAAAGAAGTTTTTTTATCCAAATGTCCTCTCTTGCGATGAAAATGGCTCAGAGCGTAGCGAATGGTTTGATTGTTCTTGCTGCCCTTCTAATCTAGCTCGTTTTATTCCTTCGGTGCCAGGGTATGTGTATGCCACTTCTTCCAAAGGATTTTATGTGAATCTGTATGGTGCCAATCATGCTGATGTAGTTCTAAAGAATGGAAAGCATGTACAGGTGGAACAACAGACGGATTATCCGTGGAATGGAAAGATAAAGTTGATATTGACTCCGGAAACCCCGGAAGATTTTGCTGTTATGTTGCGTATTCCGGGATGGGTAAATAGTCAGCCTGTACCTTCCGATCTTTATACTTATACCAGGCATGATAAAAGAGCCGTAAAAATTACAATCAATGGAAAACCCCGGGATTTTGTAATGGAGAAAGGATATGCCGTTTTATCCGGTAGTTGGAAACGGGGGGATACAATTGAACTAAGTCTTCCGATGGATGTCCACAAGGTTTCAGCAAATGATAAGGTTGCTGCGGATGTGAATCATCTTGCCGTAGAGCGTGGCCCGATAGTTTATTGTGCAGAGTTTGCTGACAATGGAGGGACTGTATTGAATTATGTGCTGAAACCGGAAACGGCTTTTGAGGCTGCTCCTGCTTCTATGTTGGGAGGTGTGGAGATATTGAAAGGAACCACAGAACGCATTATTGCCGAGAATGATTTTAAGGAAATAAAGTCTGTGACAGATTCTATCCTGCTTATTCCTTATTATGCACGGTCTCATAGAGGAAATGGTGAAATGGCTGTGTGGCTTCCTTCCGATGAGAATATATTGAAAGATCAGCTAAAAGAACGTGCCCGTATTACGGATAAAGTTTTTATCGGTAAAGAAAGTTCGGAAACTGCGCATCAGTTGAAAGGTGAGAATACTCATACGGGAGGACCAAATACATGGCGTGATGCCTCGGATGGTGGATGGTTTTCGTATACCCTGAGAGTAGATCCGGTTCAACCGATGGAATTGGTTTTGACTTATAGCAGTACAGATGGAGGAAATCGTGAATTCGAGATATTTGCCGAACATGAAAAGATAGGAGAGCAAAAATTACGGGTGGAAACTTTTAGTGCATGGATTGATAAAGTGTATCCTATTCCTGTTGATTTAACTCGGGGGAAAAGTCATGTAACTGTTAAGATACAGGCTTTGCCCGGTATGATTGCTGGAGGTGTGTTTGGTTGCAGAATGCAGAAGCAAAAAAAATAGGCCTATGAAACGCTATATTATGACCACCGGATTGATGTGTATATGCGTGTTTTGTTCTTTAGCCCAAAAACAAATGATGTATGGAGATACAAGCCGTATTGGAATACCTTTTTCTAAAGATCCTCATGTAGTGGAGTTCCAAGGTAAATATCTGATGTATTATTCTATTCCTCCAAAGCAGAATGGAAACGCGGAAGCGCAAGGTTGGGGAATAGGCATTGCCGGGAGCAAGAATCTGAAAGATTGGCATCGTATTGGAGAAATCATACCTCAAACAGCTTATGAGTCTAAAGGGTTATGTGCTCCGGGTGCTTTGGTAAGAAATGATACGGTTCATCTATTCTATCAGACGTATGGTAATGGTGCTAAAGATGCTATTTGTCATGCATGGTCTGAAGATGGGATCCATTTTGTACGTAATGCTACAAATCCTATTTTTTCTCCGGAAGGGGAGTGGAACTGCGGGCGTGCCATCGATGCGGAGGTCGTTTTTTTAAAGGATCGGTATTATTTATATTATGCAACTCGTACTCCTGATTATTCTACCCAAATTATAGGAGTTGCAATGGCACCTGCACATACGGATTTTTCGAAACAGGCATGGAAGAGTCCGGTGAATCATCCGGTGCTTGTTCCCGAATATCCTTGGGAAGAGAAGTGTGTCGAAGGAGCATCTGTTGTGCAGATGGGAGATGAGATGTTTATGTTTTATGCCGGGGCCTATAATAATCGTCCTCAGCAGATTGGAGTTGCTAAAAGTAGTGATGGTATTCATTGGACAAAACTTTCTAATAAACCCTTTCTGATGAATGGTGATCCTGGAACATGGAATTGCTGTGAGTCCGGACATCCTCATCTCTTTAAAACAAGGAAAGGAAAAACATATTTATTTTATCAAGGGAATGATGACTTTGGTAAAACTTGGTTTCTTTCGAATATGGAGGTCAAATGGAAGAATAGACATCCTTTTATCGCTCATTATATAAATCAAAAAGCACATTAAATATGAAGAAAATATTTTTTTTCTATATACCTTATTGGTCTTTTCCGGTGTATACGCACAAAGAAAACAAGGTAAAGGTGGAGCCGGTGAATGGAGATAAAATTTCTTTGTTCTCTTTAAAAGAAGTCCGTTTACTGGATAGTGATTTTAAACATATCATGGACCTGAACCACGCCTATATGCTTTCTTTGGAACCTGACCGTTTGCTGTCTTGGTTTCGGAGAGAAGCAGGTTTGACACCTAAGGCACAACCCTATCCTTTTTGGGAATCTGAGTATATGAACGGGCATGGACCTTTACCGGGACATATTATGGGGTTTTATCTGTCTGGAATTTCTATGATGTATGATTCTACGGGAGATACTGCAATTCTAAGTAGATTAAGCTATATCTTGGAGGAGTTATCTCTTTGCCAGCAAGCTGGAGGTGATGGATATTTGTTACCTACTATTTGCGGTAGAGCTATTTTCGAGAATGTGCTGGATGGAAATTTCAAGACTTCTAATCCTTTTATTGAGACTCCTTATGACAAATGCTGGGAACCTGTGTATGTCATGAACAAGATCATGTTGGGGCTTTATCAGGTTTATATGCGATGTGATTTATTACAGGCAAAAGAAATATTGGTAAAGATGGCAGACTGGTTCGGCTATTCAGTTATTGACAAGTTATCACATGATGATCTTCAAAAATTGTTGGTGTGCGAGCATGGCTCTATCAATGAGTCTTTTATAGATGTTTATCAGATAACGGGTGAGGAGAAGTATCTTAAGTGGGCACAAAGACTCAACGATGAGGATATGTGGGTTCCCATGTCTGAAGGAAAGGATATATTGGAGGGTTGGCATGCTAATACCCAGATTCCTAAATTTACAGGTTTCGAATCTGTTTATCGTTATGATAGTAATGAACGTTTTACCACAGCTGCCCGTTTCTTTTTGGGATACAGTAGTGAGAAAACATACTTGGGTGATGGGAGGTAACAGTACAGGAGAACATTTCTTTGCTCCTGAGGAATTCGAGCATCGAATAGAATTGAACGGGGGACCTGAATCTTGTAATTCGGTTAATATGCTTCGTCTGACAGAGAGTTTATATTGTGATTATGCCGAGGTGGAGAAAGTGGATTATTATGAGAAAGTCTTATTTAATCATATTTTGGCCAACTATGATCCTGATCAGGGTATGTGTGTGTATTATACTTCCATGAAACCGGGACACTATAAAATTTATGGAACTAAATATGATTCTTTTTGGTGTTGTACCGGGACGGGGTTTGAGCAAACAGCAAAGTTTGGGCAAATGATTTATGCTCATACAGATGATGCCTTGTATGTAAATATGTTTATACCATCGGTAGTTACATGGGATAAAGGAATCAGTATTCATCAGGAAACTGCTTTTCCTGATGAAGGTGTTACTAGTCTTACTGTTTCCGGAGAGGCTGTTTTTAATTTAAAGATACGTTGTCCTTATTGGGTGGGAAGTTCGTCACTCAATGTAATTGTAAATGGTAAGAGAGAGAAAATAAAGGCTGGTGTGGATGGATATGTTTCAATAAACAGGCAGTGGAAAGATGGAGATAAAGTACGGATAGAGCTACCTATGAAATTGGAAATAGTGCCTTTGAATGAGGCGACTCATTATCTTGCTTTGAAATATGGGCCTATTGTTTTGGCAGCTAGAATTAGTGACGAGCATTTATCGAAAGATGATTTCAGATCTGCACGTTCTACTGTTGCTATGAAAGATTATCCAGTGATAGATGTGCCGGCTTTTATAGGGGATATCCGGAAAATACCGGCTGCTGTTATCCGGAAAAAAGGAGAGAAGCTGGCTTTTTTGTGTAGTAAGGATAATGTAGTATCCAAGCCTGTAGAGCTGGTTCCTTTTAATACTATTCACTGGAGCCGCTATGCCGTATATTTTCGGCATTATGATAAGAAAGAGAACTATTTGGCCGAGCTGAAGAAATCGGAGCAATTTAAGCAAGAAGAGGATAACTTGAATAAAAGAACTGTAGACAGGGTCATTATTGCAGATGCTGAATCTGAGAAAATGCATAAAATGGAGGCAGTAAATTCTACAGCTGGTGAGAATTGGCGGGATGCTTCTAAAGGTGGATATTTTATGTATGAAATGAAAGTTCGGAAAGAGATGGAACAGTCTGTTTGCTTACAGCTTTTGGGAAGTGATTCGGGTAATCGTATTTTTGATGTTTTGATTGATGGTAAATGGATAGATACTATTGATTTGTCTAAACCTTGTAAAGAAGGAAAAGGACTGTATAGATGTTATATTCATATTCCTGCTGAATATATAAAAGCAAGAAAAAATGTAACAGTGAAATTTCAGGCAAAGAATGGTTGTATAGCTGGGGGGATTTTTGATGTAAGGATTGTGTCTGCCATTTCGGTTCAAGACATGTAAATAAGAGCAGCTTTCGTTTTTAAAACATTCTCCATAGTTCGACTGTTCTAATGATAGTACAAACAGAAAAAATAATGATTATGGAAAAATATTTTATTCATAGCAATGAACTGCATTTGATTGATGTGGATAAAATTCATCAGGCAGTGGAAAGGATCGTGGACTCATTGGATATGGCTGCCGGATCAACTTGTCATTTTGATCTTTATAAAGTGGTGGAAACCTATTTTAAAGATTTGGATAAAAGAAGGGAAATAAACTGCTTATTGGGTATTGTGGATACGGAGGAGGAATTGGAGGAAAAGATGGAAGGCTTTTGAAATCTATTTTTTAATTTGTTTTCTATTCTTTATCTATTTTTACTGGGTGAAGATAAGTCTTCCTTTTTCATACTATTTCTGTTTATAAGACAGAGATGGTTTTAAAGTTTGTAAAGGCAGTTGGTTCATACTGAACCGACTGCCTTTTTATCTGAGTTCTATTGGTGGTTCTTGGGAAATTATATATTAGGAGTAATCTCATAGTATAGGGTTATACATGATTCTTTATTCTGAAAACTTTATTTAATTCTTAGGTTTTTGTAAGTTTGCTAAATGAAATCTAATAGAAAATAGAATGAAAACATTTAGACTAGTATTCATGATTCTGATAATGAGTGGATTAATATTTCAGGGGAGAGCTCATGTCTGTTGGGACGATCTAGAGTTCAAACAGTTTTCCACTCCTGAAGGATTACCGAATAGCATGGTTCACCAAGTGTATCAGGACCGTGACGGATATATTTGGATTCCTACTTTCTATGGATTGTTTCGTTATGATGGTTACGAGGTACGTACCTATAAATCAAATCTTTATACCCCTGGTCTTCTGGTTAATAATAATGTGCTTTGTGTGGAAGAAGATTATTCTCACCGGCTTTGGATTGGGACTCACGAGGGACTCTGTATGCTTGATAAACGGACAGGGAAGATGAAAAAATTGCAACTGGATGGAGTCAGCAAACAACGGCTGAATGAAATTCATGTAACAAAAGAGAACCGGGTTTATCTGGGGTACATCCGTGGAATGGCTTATTATGATGAAATGCAGGATACATTGGCTTTGATGACTCGGAAGAATTGTAGAGGGGACGTACCCGAATCTGTGAATATTCAAACTTTGTTTGAGGATGTAAATGGTGATTTGTTGATAGGTACCTGGAAGGATGGGCTTTATCGTTATTGCATAAAGGAAAATATATTTTTGCACTATCCGCCTTTAGATGAAGAGAACTCTGTTTTGGCTTTGTTTCAGGACTCTAGAGGGGTGATGTGGATAGGAACTAGTGGGTCCGGGCTGTATAAGGCCCATTTTTCATCCGATAGGAAAACGGTTTCTTTTGAAGGTTATAGACATGATGCCCGAAATGTTTCTTCTTTGCCGTCTGATTATATTTATTCGATTCATGAAGATTTACAGACACGTTCGTTATGGTTGGGTACTAGAGAGGGTGTTAGTGTGATGGAACTGGCTGATGAGGGAAAGTTTATCAATTATCAAGAATCTGGCTCTACACATTATCTTCCTGTCCGCGAGGTGAACACAGTCTTTAGGGATCGAAGCGGATTAATGTGGATCGGTACTAAAGGGGCTGGTGTCTTTCATGTCGATACTAGGAAACGTTCCTTTAATGTAATTTATCCTCGTGGCAACGATAAATCTTTTACAGATTTGATTTCTACATTGTATGTGGAAGAAAATGGAGCTCTTTGGATAGGTATGGGCTATGGATTGGATTATCAGCATGGAGATGAAAAAGTGACATTGTTTCCTTCGAAACGTCCTTATCATATTTCTTATAGCCCGTTAACCCGTGAGGTGTTGCTTGCTGTGCATGACGAGGGGATGATAGTTTGTCGTGATGGACAAATAATACATCAGTATAAGACCTCGAATTGCGGTTTTGTTCCTCATGATTTAGTGTATTTAGTTCACGAGGACCGTAAGGGAAACCGCTGGTTGTGTACCTATAAAGGACTTGGAGTGCGTTACCGGGACGGGCGTGAGTATTGTTTCAATCGTTTGTCCAGAGCAGACGAATTGCTTGGCCGGGAGATGACCACGATGGTTGAGGATAATGACGGCTCATTATGGTTGGCAACCAACAATAATGGTATTGTTCATGTTACAGGGGATATGGAACGTCCGGAATCGTTGCAGTGTAAGAACTATTGTATGGAGAATGGTTTGCTGTCGGTTAATACTCCTCTTTGTTTTTTGTTGGATAGAAGCGGACGGATTTGGGTCGGGACAGAGGGCAGCGGACTTTGTTTATATGATGTGCAAAATGATTGTTTCAAGTCTGTTCATAAGGAGTTTAATTTGCCCGGAGATATGGTTGGCAGTATGCAGGAAGATAATAGTGGTAATCTGTGGTTGGGCACCAATCAAGGGCTGGCAAAGCTAACCATATCCGGAAAGGAAAAGGGCAGGGTACGTATCTTTACAGTTGCCGATGGGTTGGCGGATAATTTCTTTAATCAAAATGCTTCTTTCTATCGTGATGGTACCTTCTATTTTGGATGCAGCAGGGGAATTGTGACTTTCAACTCGGAAGTGGTGGAAGAGAAACATGCTGATATTTCTTTATGCATAACTGATATCTTGGTGGATGGAAGACCATTGGAACAGATGTCGGATAAGAAAAGAAAGGAGATAACTCCTTTTACTTCCGATTTTACAGACAGATTAGTTATTCCTGCCTCATATTCCCATTTTACCATTTGTTTTGCATCGCTGACTTATAATCGTCCCCAGCAAAATAAATATGCGTACAGGTTGCAAGGCTTTGATGCTGATTGGCATTATGTGGACGCTTCCAGCCGGACTGCCTATTATTCCAAATTGCCTGCAGGGGAGTACGTGTTTCAGCTACGGGCAACGAATGAGAATGGTGATTGGGGTGACGTGAGAGAAATGGAAATTATTATTGAACCACCTTTCTGGGCTACTTGGTGGGCTTATTTTATTTATGTATTATTGGCTATACTGTTTATGGTATTGATATGGTGGGAGATTCGTCGGAGGCTGTTATTGCGTAATCGTAGGTTTTTGCAGGAAGGTGAGACGGACAAGGTGCATCATCTAAAATTGCAGTTCTTTACGAACATACCTTCGGATGAAGAAAAGTTTTTGCAGGATGCTGTCGCCTGTGTGAACCGTCATTTGGATGATCCCGATTTTGATGTTCCGCAGTTTGTAGATGAGATGGCAACCAGTCGTACAACGTTGCATAAGAAATTGAAATCTTTGACGGGATTGAATACAACTGGCTTTGTACGTAGTATCCGTCTGAAGGCGGCTTGCAGGATGATGGATGAAAATCCGAATTTCCGCATTTCCGAACTGGCTTATAAGGTCGGGTTTAATGATCCCAAGTATTTTTCTATCTGTTTTAAGAAGGAATTTGGTATGCAGCCTACAGAATATTCGATGAAATCGGGCAAAAACGCTTGAACATGCCAAGGTGGACAAGGTTGAAATATGTTCCTAAAAGGTGGAGAAAACATGCTTCAACCTTATCGGGAGATGCTTCATCTCTGTAAAATGAATAGCTGATTACTTTTGTGGCATTAAAACTTTAATGTCTAATTTAAAAAGGTTGGCTAATGAAATCTAATTTTTATGGAAACAGAAAATCGCTTCTTGCGGTTTTTATTTGTGCAGCTTTTCTTTCAGGAAGTCATGTTGCTTATGCGGTAAATGAATCGTTATTGGTTTCTGCGTACCAGCAGCCTAGTAAGATTAAAGGAACCGTAATAGATGCAAATGGTGAGGTTGTTATTGGTGCCAGTGTGGTGGTGAAAGGAACCGCTAATGGGACTATAACAGATATTGATGGGAACTTTATTCTTTCTGATGTCCCTACCAATGGGACGATTCAGGTAAGTTTTGTTGGATACAAGACTTTGGAAATCCCAGTTAAAGGGCAGACTTCTTTCAGTCTGACTTTAATGGATGATACCGAAGTATTGGATGAAGTAGTGGTGGTAGGTTATGGTACCATGAAGAAATCAGATTTGACAGGTTCTGTAGGTTCTATATCTTCTGAAAAACTCGCTGCTAGAGGTACTACCCGTTTGGAAGATGCATTACAAGGTGCGGTTCCGGGAGTAAATATCACTCAATCCAATAGCCGTGCGGGTGGCGGATTTAATATTCAGATACGTGGACAGGCATCTATAAATAAACAGGCTGCTCCTCTTTATGTAATTGATGGTATTGTGTGCTCGTCTATGGATTTTTTGAATCCCGAGGATATTGAGCGGGTAGACGTCTTGAAAGATGCCTCGTCTACTGCTATCTATGGCTCACGTGCTTCTGCTGGTGTGATTATGATTACAACCAAAGGTGCGAAGGGGGCAGGAAAACCTCAACATGTTTCTATTTCGTATGATGGATATTATGGGATACGTAAGGTTGCCCGTATGCCTGATTTTATGAATGCTCAAGAATTTATAGATTATCGTTTTGCACGTCATACTCTTTTAACATCAGATGTCTTTGATGGTTCTAGTCGTAAAGGAGTAGATGCGAACGGTATTCCTCATTATGAAATTAAACAATCTGATTTGGAAACTACGTTTCTGAAACGTGATGGTGGTACAAACTACCGTGATTCCCAAATTTATGAGATGATGATGTCGGGAACAGATGGTTATGACTGGACAGACCTCGTAACTCGGACAGGTAATCAGCAGAATCATTATATCAGTGCCAACGGAGCCACAGAAAAAATTAATTATCGGTTAGGAGTTGGTTATCAAGGGGAAGAAAATGTGTTCAAACATAATGATTATTCCCGTTTCAATATCAAAGGTGCTTTTGATGGAAAAATTTCCAAAGTATTTGAAGCTGGATTATCTGTGAATATGGCTTATACGGTGCAAGATGATTTTAGTACCGATGGAACTTATTGTCCGTATGAAAACGCTTTTTATTTCAATCCTTTTGTTGCACCTTATGATGAAAATGGTAACATTATCAATAATCCAGGGTCAAAGGATGCTTTTGGGTCTACCGGACAATTCACTTCTACTGTTAGCCCACTGAATGATTTAGAGGATGAAAACTATACTAATCAAACTCGCAAATTTCATGTCTTTGGCAATGTATATTTGCGTACTAATATAATGGATGGATTAAAATTTGCGACTACTTTTTCACCTAACTTTTATCATGGGCGTCAAGGAAAGTTTAATGCTACTGGAGTGAATGACCGTAATCCGCTAGGTTCCAATTATTATCAGGTGAACGGAACGAACTCTGCAGAGGTTGAGACGACAGACCGTATGGACTGGACTTGGGATAATCAGCTTGATTTTAATAAAACAATAGGTGATCATACGTTTGGCGCGATGGGTTTATTCTCCATATATCGTTCTGATAAAGAAATTTATAGATTGAAAGGCTTTGGTATTTCGGATGATATGCTTTCTTTTCATGCCTTGGATAAGGCTTCCGGTGATAAGGAGATAGCTTCTTCCTATACAGCATCTACTTTGGTCTCAGGAGCTCTTCGTTTGAATTATTCATATAAAGGTAAGTATATGGCGACAGCTACAGCACGTGCTGATGGTTCTTCACGCTTTGCAGAAGGTAACCGTTGGGGATGGTTTCCTTCCGTTGCTTTGGCATGGCGTATGTCAGAAGAAAGTTTTTTAAAAGGTACTCATTGGTTGGATAATTTGAAATTGCGTTTGTCTTATGGAGTTACCGGTAACAACAATGTGGATGATTATGTGACAATAGCTACAGCTTCAGGACCTAGTTATGTGGTATTGGGAGGATCGGAAATACAAGGATATTACCCTAATGGGCTTGTTAATACGGGACTCATTTGGGAAAAGGTAAAAGAGTTTGATTTAGGATTGGATTTTAGTGCATTGAGTAATCGTATTAATCTGACAGCCGATTTTTATCATCGTTTGTCTGATGGGCAGATTATGGATAGGATTGTTCCTGTTGAAACAGGTGAAACAAAAGCTACTTTTAATGTCGGTTCAGTTCGTAATACCGGAATTGAATTAGGAATGCAGTTTGGCATTATTCGGAGTAAAGATTTTATATGGGATTTAAGTGTGAATTATTCTCGTAACTGGAATAAAATATTGGAACTTAGTAATGGGAAAGTGGATGAAATTGCATCCAATCGCTTTATTGGTGAGCCGTTAAATGTATTGCGTGACTATATTCATACTGATGTGATAACTGATAAAGGGGTAACGATGCACACTAAAGATGGGGATATTCATTATACTTTGCAAGAATTGTATGCAAAGTATGGTTCGAAATATAAGTGGTATGAAGGTCAGATAGCTGTGAATGATTGGAATAATGATGGCAAGATTACGGATGAAGATAAGCAAATATATGGTTGTACAGATCCTAAATGGGTGGGAAGTTTAAGTTCAAATATGTATTATAAAGGTTTCGATTTCTCAGTAATGATTTATACTAAACAAGGACAATGGGCTCGTAGTTATTTCCATGATAAATATATGAAATGGTCTGATCGTGGTAACCAACATATGGCAATGGATTTTTATATTCCTAAAGGGGCGCCTGTTATTGACCATACTACCGGTGATATTGTATATGCCACTGAAACTCATTACGGTGAATATCCTTATCCGAATAATTCCGATACTTCGGCAGGTGGATATTTTTCTGATAAAGGTAGCGCGAAGGGAGAAGGCTTTCAGTATCAGAAGACTTCTTTTGTAAAGGTAAAAAATATCTGTTTGGGATATACTTTCCCTAAGAAGTGGATTACTAAAGCAGGATTACAGCATTTGCGTCTTTATATCAATGTGCTTAATCCATTTTGTTTTACGGATTATGATGGATTTGATCCTGAATGGGCAAATGCTAAATTAACTGATGGTGGTCCTGCATCGGTAACTTATCAGATAGGTGCGAATATTAAGTTTTAATTTCAAAGGAAAGGTAAATGGTATGAAAAAATATATATATACGGCAGTCATATTGGTTGGCTTTGTTTTGACTACAAGTTGTGAAGATTTTCTGACTACAGATAATAAGTCAAATGTAACGGACAAAGAATATTTCTCGACTAAGACAGGTTTTGAATCTTTGGTATCAAATGCTTATAGTACTTTACGAGATGTTTATGCAGTATCCAGTTATACTACTTATTTTAATGCAGGTACGGATATGTATGCTGATGGGCGTAATTATATCAATGATGAGTTGCATGAATATGAAACTTTAAATCCTGAAAACAGTGTGATGAAAGAGCTTTATACGGCATGTTATAAAGGTATCCGTGCGGCTTATGCTATAAAACATTATGCGGCGGATGCAGTTATTGATGAGAATTTGCGTAGCAGGCGTGTGGATGAGGCACGAGTATTGGCGGCGAATTATTACTATATATTGGTAAATACTTTCGGGGGGGTACCTTTGATGAAAGATTATGTGGCTGATGTTCAAACCGGATATCCTAAATCTTCGGTGGTTGATGTTTACACTTATATTATTGAGGAATTGGAGAATGTAATAGCTGCCGGAGCTATGGAAAAGTCTACCGCTTTGGATGGTGGTGGTCGTATAAGTATTGAATCGGCTCGTGCGTTATTAGCTAAAACTTATTTAGCAGCAGCTTGGGATTTAGATAAAAAAGATTACTTTGCCAAAGCAGCCCAAGTAGCAGATGACGTGATAGCTAATCGTGCTTTGGTTACTCCTTTCGAGGATCTTTGGAGAGCGGATTGTAGTGGAGATGATAACGAAGAATTTATTTGGGATGTGGAATATGACTATGCTACGGCTGCTAATACAGTCAGTGGTGGGCATCCGTGGAGTTCCTTTTATTGTAATCATATGGGGGGGCAAGAAGATCATGGAAAGGGGAGTACTTCTGCTTTTATTGCGACTTTACATGCTTTGCAGTGTTTTGAAAAAGGCGATATACGCTATGGGGTAACGTTTATGAAGGAGTTACCTGATATTGTTACTGCATCCGCTTATTGGTATTGGGATTGGTATAAGAATGGTGGAACTTTTATAGGAATTCCTTTGAAACGTTACTATCCGGCATGGTATGAAACAGAAGAAGATATCGATGCATGGAAAGCTCTTGATCCTGAAAATCGTAAAAATACATGGATACTACCGATGTCTGATCATACACGGGATCCTCAAGAATATATGCCTGGAGAAATTGATTATGAGGAATTCGTAACCTATTCTTATGGGGGCGCTCCTTGTCGTAAATTTGATGATTCTAATACTGCTAGTTATTCTAATAAAACAGATTATCGTGATGTACATATTATTACGCTTCCTGAGATTTATTTGGTAGCAGCAGAGGCTTATTTAAAAGCTGGTGATAAGGGAAATGCTTTGCTTCGTTTGAATGAAGTGCGCCGACGTGCACGGCTTGATGCGGTAACTGAAATAAATGTGGATGTTATTTTAAAAGAACGTGCTTGTGAGTTATTTGGACAGGGATCTCGATGGATTGATTTAAGACGTACACAGAAATTGGTGGAGTATAATGATTTATATAATCCTCAGATAAAAGGGCGGGCCGCACAAATGATTGGAAAGAAATTACTTCGTCCTATTCCTCAGGCGGCGATTGATGCGAATGAGTTGATGAGTGCTGAAGATCAGAATCCAGGGTATTAGTAAGGTGATTAGATAGTATTGAGATGTGTTTAGGACGGGGATGTTATGATATATGGCATCCTCGTTATTAAAAAAATCAATTAAAGTAGAATAACTGATGAATGTGAAATTAAAAAGGGAAAGTCGATTATTGATTATGGCTATAACCAGTGTAGCTTTGTTTGTGCATATTGTAGTGATTTGTGCAGCTAGTACAAGAGAGGTTGTTGCCAATAAAGAATTTGTTTGGTATAATGGTAAACGTCCTATTACTTATTCCTTGCCTGGATCTGTTTCTCCAGTAGTGACGGTAGCACTGGATATGTTTAAGGGTGACATGCAACAGGTGACGGGGGTATTACCTCAAAAAACTCTTTTCGGAACGGCGGTTATTAATATTATTCAGTTGGATAAAAACAAGTCTATCCTAAGAGATCTCCGTAAAGACGGAATCCCGGTGGATAGTATTGTTGCCAGAAAAGACGCTTTTTTTATAAAGATAAGAGAAAATCAGTTGTTGGTTGTAGGAAGTGACGGTCGGGGAACTGCTTACGGCATACTTGAACTTTCCCGCTTGGCAGGAGTGTCTCCATGGGTATGGTGGGGAGATGTAACACCGATGAGAAAAGAGCGATTGACCCTTCCGGCTGATTATTCTACTTTTCAGAGTCCATCGGTAGAGTATCGTGGAATCTTTTTAAATGATGAAGACTGGAGCTTGCAGCCTTGGAGCTGGAAAAACTTTGAACCGTCTGATATAAAAGGACGTATTGGTGCACGTACTTATAAAGAAATCTTCAAATTGCTGATGCGCCTTCGTGCCAATGCTATTTGGCCGGGAATGCATGGAATTACGACTCCGTTCTACTTTGTGCCGGGAGCTAAAGAAGCAGCTGACAGTTGCGGCATTCTCATCGGTACTTCGCATTGCGAGCCAATGATGCGCAATAATGTAGGTGAATGGAAAGTCAATGAACGGGGTGACTATAATTACATAACAAACCGTGAAGGGGTACAATCCTATTGGATAGAACGGCTGAAAGAGGCTGGACCTTATGAAAATTTCTACACCATGGGTATGAGAGGTATTCACGACAGTGGAATGGAAGGGGTCAAGACCCTTCAGGAAAAGACCGATGCACTGCAACAGGTTATTGACGACCAGCGCAAGTTATTATCGAAGTATGTAGATAAAGATGTGGAGAAAATTCCCCAGGCTTTTGTCCCCTATAAAGAAGTGCTTCAAATAATGGAGAATGGCTTGCAACTGCCGGAAGACATCACTTTGATATGGTGTGATGACAACTATGGCTATATGACCCGTTTAAGTGACAAGGAACAGCAAAAGCGTAACGGAGGTGCCGGAGTGTATTATCATCTCAGTTATTGGGGGCGTCCGCATGACTATATGTGGTTATGCACTACCCAGCCGGGATTGATTTATAGTGAAATGAAACAGGCATACGATTGCAATGCCCGCCGTTTGTGGGTGGTTAATGTGCACGATTTGAAACCCGCGGCATACGATTTGGAACTCTTTCTGGATATGGCATGGAATATCAATTCCGTATCTCCATCTACTCTTGTGGAGCATCAGAAGAGCTGGCTTTGCCGCGAATTTGGCAAAGAAGCAGGAGAAAAATTATTGCCTGCCATGTTAGAGTTTTATCGCCTGTGCGGCATCCGTAAACCGGAATTTATGGGTTGGAACCAAGTGGAGCTGGACAAGAAAAAATATACCAAAGGCTGGTCTCCGGTTAAAAATACGGACTTTAGCTTAACCGAATTCGGCGGCGAACTGGATCGTTATCTGGAATCCTATGAAGCCATTAAAGAGATTTTATCGGAAGTGGAACCAATGATTCCTCAGGAACGCAAAGATGCTTTCTTTGCCCAAATTAAGTATCCTGTATTTGGCGCTGCTGCCATGAGCACAAAGATGCTGGAGGCACAAAGAGCACGTTGCATCTCTCCGGGAAGCTGCGACACGACTTTATGGACCCGCGAAAGTCAATTAATGGCTGCCTGTGCCAAAAGCATTAAAGCTTACCAGGAAATCCGCGATTTGACAGATTACTATAACAATGAACTGGCAGATGGCAAATGGAAATACTCCATGTGCCATAATCCGCGGGATTTATATGTGTTCTATCCGCCTAAAATTCCCATATGGCTGACAGATAAGGAAATAGAGAAATATGCTTCTTTTAGAAGACCAAAATCGTTACCTTTGGAGGAAGTGGCTAAGGATCATTGTATTGTTTCTAATGCTTGCGATTATACAAGCGCATCCAAAGGGGTCGTGACGATTCAATCATTGGGACATAGTATGAATGCTGTTTCCGTACCAAAGGGAAAGTCAATTACTTTTGAGTTTGATTGTTTATGGGATGGAGAGGCGATACTGCGCACTGCCGTAATCCCGACACAACCTAATGATAAAGGAGATATTCGTTTCAGTGTTAGTATAGATGGTGAAAAGCCTCGGATATGTTCTATTAAAGAGCCGTTTCGTTCGGAAGGATGGAAACAGAATGTACTCCGTGGACAGGCTGTTCGTGAAACTGGTCATCAATTGACGAAAGGAAAGCATACTTTATCCATCACTGCTTTGGATGATCATGTCCTGATAGATCAATGGATGATTGATTTCAAACCAGACAGAATGTTCTATGTATTTCCAGTTCAACCAACCTATTAATGTAGCATGAATTGTATGAAGAAAATTATTGGACTGTTCATTATTTTATTATGCTTTTGCACGACAAAAGCTCAACAGACAGAAGTGAGGTATCTTTCCGGTACAGGACCGGATCATACTGTGAAGTGGAATTTCTGGTGCTCTTCAGGTATGAACTCTCAAAAGTGGAGCAAGATAGATGTTCCGTCTTGCTGGGAACAGCAAGGTTTTGGAGGCTATACCTACGGGCGCTATTATATTTATAAGGAACACGAGAAAGAAAAGCAATATGATGCCTACAGGGAACATGATTTTTGCGATGAATACGGCATCTATCGTCATTGTTTTGATGTTCCGGACACTTGGAAAGGCAAACAGATAAGTATTGTATTTGAAGGTGTTATGACTGATGCTGAAGTGAAAATCAACGATGTCATCGCTGGCCCTGTTCATCAGGGATCATTCTATCGTTTTTCTTATGATATCACGGACAGACTGAAATTCGGGAAAACGAATTTGATGGAAGTGACGGTGAAGAAGCAGTCGGCTGATAAATCAGTTAATGCAGCGGAGCGCCGGGCTGACTGGTGGCTTTTCGGAGGTATCTATCGTCCTGTATATCTGACGGCAAAGCCTCGCACGCAAATAGAACATATAGCGGTGGATGCCCGTGCTGACGGTACGTTGCACACAGATGTATATTTGAAAAATATTTCCAAAGGACAACAATTGGAACTGTCGCTCATTTCCTGTGATTCACAGCTTCCTATAGGGCGGCAGGTATGCGGGCTTTCGACGGAAGAGAAACAGATACTTACCACACATTGGAACAATATCAGGACATGGGATCCTGAACATCCCAACCTTTACCGACTCACGATGCGTCTTCTTTCCACAACAGGAGATGTTGTGCACGAGATTACGGAGCGCATAGGATTCCGTACCATTGAATTCCGTCCTGAAGATGGCGTATATCTGAACGGTACTCGTCTTTTAGTGAAGGGGATTAACCGTCATTGCTTTGATCCGGAAACAGGTAGGACAATCAGCCGGGAACTCAGTCTGAAGGATGCTTTGCTCATTAAGCAGATGAATATGAATGCCGTGCGTTCACATTATCCACCAGATACTCATTTTTTAGAGGCGTGTGATTCCATAGGTCTTCTTTATCTCAATGAATTATGTGGTTGGCAGAATAGCTATAGCACTGAAATAGCAGAAAAGTTACTGCCTGAGATGATATTTCGTGATGTGAATCACCCGTGTATCTTTGTTTGGGCAAATGGTAACGAAGGAGGATGGAATACTGCTGTTGACAATCGTTTTGCCGACTATGATCCGCAGAAACGTCACGTCATTCATCCGTGGGCGGATTTCAATGGCTTGGATACACGTCATTACCCTAATGGTACGGATAACATGTATCGGTTGGAACGCGGGCATAAGGTTTTTATGATGACGGAGTTCCTGCATGGCCTCTATGACCGTGGACAGGGTGCAGGCCTCAAAGGACTATGGTCAAAGTTTAAGGCAAATCCACTTTTTGCCGGTGGCTTCCTTTGGGCATATGTGGATGAAGCTGTCCGCCGTACAGATACCGGACAAATGGACACTTACGGTCCTAATGCTCCCGATGGTATTGTGGGGGCAAATCGCGAAAAAGAAGGCAGTTTTTATACTGTTCGGGAGGTATGGTCACCCATTCAAATACATCCATTAAAAATAACTTCTTCTTTCAAAGGAGATTTTTATGTAACTAACGATTACTTATTCAGCAACTTAAGCGAATGCCGGATGAAGTGGAAGGTAATGCGTTTACCTATTCCACAGGTGTCCGACAGCCCCATCTGCTTAGCGGAGGACGGCGTACTGTTACCTGCGATTCAGCCTGGCGAGAAGGGGATAGCCCACTTTGATTTGCCTGAGAAATTCTTCAATGGAGACATCTTGGAATTGGAAGCCTACAATGTAGCGGGAGATATGATATGTAATTGGACGTTTCCTATCAAGAATAACCGTAAGTACTTTATAGAATACAGGTATTTACAACCGACAACAACTGCTACTGCCAGATATCAGACAGACGACAATAGTGTTACACTGATAGCGAATGGAGTTACAGCAACATTCAACAAAGCGAATGGTAATTTGGTAGAAGTGAAGAACGGTAGCAAGATCATACCATTGTCTGATGGTCCTCTCCCGGTCGGGATGAAGATGCTTTTCTGTTCTGCTAACCTAAAGATGCAAGGTGATACTGCCATTTATACCGTAAAATATAAAGGTGCGGCCGACTCCATTGTCTGGAGAATGGCACCTGACGGATTGCTTGGAATGGATGCATTAGTGCTGAATTACAGAGCAAAGAACAAGTTTGACGGTGTATACTTTGACCGTCCGGTTCTTAATTTCGGTTTTTCATTCTCTTTTCCTGAAAAGAACATCAGTGGGATGCGTTGGTTAGGCAAAGGTCCTTACCGGGTATGGAAGAACCGTATCGAAGGAACGAATTATGGTATTTGGCAGAAGGACTACAACAATACGGTGACGGGAGAATATTATCATCAGCTTATTTATCCGGAATTCAAAGGGTATCATGCAGATCTCTATTGGGCAACACTCCAATCAAAGACAACACCGATGACAGTTTATTCGGAAACTGACGGTATTTTCTTTCGCGTCTTCACTCCGGAGGAGCAGCGTGACCGTGAAAGCCGTGGAATATCAGTAAAGGAATATCCTGCTGGAGACCTTTCGTTCTTATTTGAAATTCCGGCTGTCAACTCTCAGGGGACAGGAGGAGAGGCTTCTTATATTAAAATTAATAAAGGGGATGATGGCTTTAGAATGAAGCTATGGTTTGATTTCCGGAACTAGACCCGATAGCGTGTTTATTGCATAAATACCTATAAAGAGCTATTGCGTAGTATATATATTCTGTAAAATGGGGAAAAGATTACCGATATCAGGTGATTGTTTCCCCCTTTCTTTTTATAGAACTTTGCATTCCCAAAAATTAAGAATTTAGAATTATAGGCATTCATGGTAAGAAGACAGTTACAAAGGATTAGTTTAGGATCCCTTTTTTTAATAATCGGAGCGATATCTATCTTTGCACAACCTAAGATAATGGTATCCGGTAAAGTGATATCCAAAGAAAAACAGGAAGTCGTAGATTTTGCGACCGTATATTTGAAGGGTACAACTTATGGCTGTACAACGAATGAAGAAGGTATTTATCATCTTCATGCACCGGCAGGGAAATATACACTGGTTGTTTCGGCTATAGGATATGAGACTATAGAAAAGCCCATAACTTTAGTTCATGGAGAAAGGATTAAGATGAATGTAATGATTGCCCCGTCAGTGACAGAATTGGATGAAGTTGTAGTGGTATCTAACGGGGTTTCCCGTGTGAAACGTTCCGCATTCAATGCGATAGCTGTAGATACAAAAGAGTTCCAGAATTCTACCAAAAATCTGAGTGATGCTTTGGCTAAAGCTCCGGGAATGAAACTCCGTGAGTCAGGTGGGGTAGGTTCGGATATGCAATTGATGTTGGATGGTTTCAGTGGCAAACATGTGAAGATATTTATTGACGGTGTACCTCAGGAGGGAGTAGGGAGTTCTTTTGGCTTAAATAATATTCCTGTGAATTTTGCAGATAGGATTGAAGTGTATAAAGGGGTGGTTCCTGTAGGATTTGGCACGGATGCTATAGGTGGTGTTATCAATATTGTAACCAATAAGAAGAGACGTAATTGGTTTTTGGATGGCTCCTATTCATACGGGTCGTTCAATACGCATAAATCGTATGTGAATTTCGGACAAACTTTCAAAAATGGCTTTACTTATGAAATAAATGCTTTCCAAAACTATTCGGATAATGATTATCATGTGGATGCACCGGTAGAGGACTTTGAAACCGGAAGAATTGATAAAGATAAAAGGGTACGTGTCAAGCGCTTTAATGATACCTATCATAATGAGGCGGTTATAGGTAAGATTGGCATTGTGGATAAGAAATGGGCAGACAGATTGATGTTGGGCTTTACTTATTCACATATGTATAAGGAGATACAGACCGGAGTACGTCAGGAAATAGTTTATGGGGAAAAACATCGTAAAGGACATTCGTTGATGCCGTCATTGGAGTATAATAAGCGTGACTTATTAATCAAAGGTCTGAATGTGGCATTGACTGCCAATTATAATAAAAATGCAACGGCAAATATAGATACAGCTTCATATAAGTACAATTGGTTGGGTGATAGGAAATTAATGAACTCACCCGGTGAACAATCCAATCAATATTCACGGGCGGATAATAACAATTGGAATGGAACATTAACTGTTAATTACCGTCTGGCGAAAATACACATGCTGACCTTTAATCATGTGTTGAATACTTTTCGCCGTTCTAATACTTCTTTATTGGCTAAGGTGGAATCGGAGGATGCCATCGCTAAAGAAACCCATAAGAATATCTCCGGATTATCCTATCGGTTGATGCCGTCTGATAATTGGAACCTCTCAGTGTTTGGAAAATATTATAGTTTGTATGTAGCAGGTCCTATGGCTACGACTACGAATCAGGATGATTATGTCCGTACTACCCGAAACATGAATTCCATAGGGTATGGAGCTGCGGGAACTTATTTCATTCTATCCGGTTTGCAGGCAAAATTGTCATACGAAAAAGCATATCGTCTGCCTACTATTGAAGAAATGTTTGGAGATGAGGATTTGGAAATGGGAGATATCAGTATAAAACCTGAGAGTAGTGATAATTTGAATTTTAATTTGAGCTATAACAGAACATTTGGCAGGCATTCTGTATATATGGAAGGTGGAGTGATTTATCGGAATACGAAAGATTATATTCAGCGTAATATTGCGGATTTGAGTGGTGGTAAATATGCTGCGAAATATATTAATTACGGTAAAGTATTGACGAAAGGATATACTGTTTCTGCTCGTTACGGTTTTGGCAATTGGGTGAGTATAGGAGGTAATTTTACTAAAATGGATGTACGCGACAATATGAAAACATCTATTTCCAGCAGTGCGGAAAATTTGGCTTATAAAGAACGGATGCCGAACCTGCCTTATATGTTTGCTGATTCGGATGTTACTTTTTATTGGCGGGATTTAGGAAGGAAAGGCAATATGTTGACAGTGTCTTATGATAATCAATATCTGCATAGCTTTACTTATTATTCTTCCCGAATAGGCTCAAATAAGGGGGACTATGTGGTACCTGATCAATTCTCACACAATATATCCCTTTCTTATAGTTTGCAAAAAGGACGATATAACGTATCATTGGAATGTCGTAACTTCACAGATGAGAAGTTATATGATAATTTTAGTCTTCAGAAGGCCGGTCGGGCTTTTTATGGTAAACTGCGTGTTTGTTTCGGTAATTAAAGAATTGGAAAAAGTTTATAATTAATTGGATTTTAAATTAAATAGAAGAATAAAATGAAGAAAGTTTTCTTTTTGAATGGATTTGTTGCTATTGCCATAGTAGGAATGGTGTTGAGTGCATGTACGGATAATGAGCCGGATTACGGTTCGGGTACCGAGGCTAAAGGTGAGTATGTTATTGCATCTTCGGTCACAGCGTCTGGAAATACAACGAATGTACTGCTTACTTCTGAAACGTTGGATAAAGGCACTGTTTCTACAGTGAATAATGGTCTTGTGAATGATGGCGCAACTCAATGGGTGTTTTACAAGAATCAATATCTTTATGCACTGACTTATAATCAAGGGAATGCAGGTACGACCCGTTCTTATATCATGGATTCAAATAATGAAGTAAAGGCTCGTTCGGGGGAGTTTGCCATAAAGAGATTTACTACTTACGGTATTTATGATAAATATATCATGACCTCGTCTACCGGTGACGGACCCACTGCGTATGCTGATGAGAATGGATATTTACCAAAAATGTTTTTGCTTTCTTATTTGGATGTATCTGCTGAAACATTTACAACGAATGATACTCAAAATAAGGCTTATATGTCCGAGAACTTCTTGGGAAATGGAGAATATGTAACATTGGCCGGCATATTGGAACAAAATAATAAGCTGTATAGCGCTGCTATTCCAATGGGGTTAAGTCAATATGGATCGGCCACTGACGGGGGAAAATGGATACTTCCTGGCAATGATGATTTGGTAAAGACAGAAGACGGTGGTTCCAACAGCAGCAGTTATAAAAAAGGCGAATTGCAATGGACGCAATATCCCAACAAATGCTGGGTCGCTATTTTTGATAATGAAACGCTGACTACTAAAAAGATTATTGAGACTGATAAAATCAGCTATGCTTGTGGGCGAATGAAGTCTCAATATTACCAAACTATTTGGGCGGCAGATAATGGTGATATTTATGTATTTTCTCCTAGTTATGCCAAAACAATGGCTGATAAACGGCAACAGACTACCTTGGATGCTGGAGTCGTACGTATAAAGGCTGGAACAGAAGAGTTTGATCCTGATTATTATTATAGTATCGAAGCGCAGACCGGAGGTAAATCTTTCATTCGTTGTTGGCATATTACGGGAGATTATTTCTTGTTGTTGATGTATGATCGTCCCTTGACTGAAACTGGTTTCACAGCTAATCAGTTAGCGATATATAAAGGAGAAACCGGAAAACTTACTTATGTAACCGGCTTGCCTTCTGCCGATTTGATCTCTGGCTTTGGTAATACTCCGTATGTGGAGAATGGATATGCCTATATGGCTGTAACTACAACAGAAGGATATCCGTCTATTTATAAAATAGATCCGGTTGGTGCGGTAGCGACAAAGGGTGTTTCTATAGAAGCGACACAAATCAGTGGCGTCGGTAAACTGCAACCTCAGAACTGAGTATTGTAATAATATAGTGGGAGTCTGCGGGCAGTATGTGCTTATGCAGACTCTTTTTTATGAATTGTATTGAAGATTTTATGAAGAAAATATTTCGCCAAATACATCTTTGGCTTTCTGTTCCTTTCGGGTTAATCATTACCTTGATTTGCTTCTCGGGAGCTATGCTGGTTTTTGAAAATGAAGTGATGGAACTGGCTAGGCATGAACTCTATTATGTAAAAAAGGTAGAGACAGTTCCACTTCCTGTTGATCGATTATTAGAAGAGGTAGAACTCACGTTACCCGACAGTGTGTTTGTGATAGGAATCAGTGTTTTTTCTGACCCGGAACGCGCTTGGCAGGTGAATCTGTCCAAGCCTCGTCGTGCTTCTATGTATGTGGATCAATATACTGGTGAGATTAAAGGTAAATATGAACGTCCTGCATTTTTTGTGACTATGTTCAGGCTGCATCGCTGGCTGTTGGACAGTATGAAAGCGGATGGCGGAGTCTTTTGGGGAAAAATGATTGTAGGTGTCAGCACCCTGTTGTTTGTCGTGGTTTTGATATCGGGTATCGTTATCTGGTGGCCTCGTACACGAAAAGCCTTGAAAAATAGTTTAAGAATATCTGTCGGCAGGGGCTTTAGAAGATTTTGGTATGACCTGCATGTTGCAGGTGGAATGTATGCGCTGTTTTTTTTATTGGCTATGGCCCTTACCGGGTTAACATGGTCTTTTGGATGGTATCGGACAGGTTTCTATAAAGTGTTTGGCGTGGAAGTACAACAGGGAGGTACACATAGTGGGGTGACTCTGCGTGGTGGTAGAGGTAGTGATCAACCTGGAAAGAATGTTTCTCATTCTTCGTCCTATGTTTGTTGGCAACAAGTTTATGAACAATTAGCCCTAAATAATCCCGGTTACAAACAGATAACCTTATCAGATGGGGTAGCAAATGTTTCTTTCAATACCTTTGGTAATCAACGTGCTTCCGACCGTTATAAATTCAATCCTCATAGTGGTGAGATTGATGAGGTAGTTTTATATAAAGATGCTGAGAAGGCTGGAAAGATTCGCGGATGGATCTATTCTGTACATGTTGGTAGTTGGGGCGGTATGCTTACTCGTTTACTGACGTTTATAGCAGCTTTGATAGGAGCCACCTTGCCATTAACAGGATACTATTTATGGATAAAACGTATTTGGAGAAAGAAATCAAGAGTAAATTGAATCTCTTTGTCATAAGATTAGGGGGCGAAAAGAGTTTTATCAGTTTTATCATATGACCTGTTGTCGTGAATGACAGGTCATATGATATTGTTACAGGATTTTTTAGAACCACTTTATCTTCCTGAAAATAACAAAGGCCAACGCAGACAATGTGATGGACGCCAAAATAATAAAACTAAAAGCATGTGGTAATGCATCTACATGTACATCTACGTTCATTCCATAGAAACTAGCTATTAATGTGGGTACCATCAGAATGATGGAAATACTGGTCATGCGTTTCATGATGGTGTTCACATTATTGGATATGATGGAAGCAAATGCGTCCATGGTTCCGGTTAAGATATCACTGTAGATATTTACCGTGTTATATGCTTGTTTTAATTCAATGACTACATCTTCTACCAAATCGCGGTTTTGATAATCTTTTTCCTGGAAGATACTTTGCAATTTACCTACCATCACCTCATTTCCACGAATGGACGTATTGAAATAAACCAATGTTTTTTGTAGTTTCATCAATCTTAGCAGGTCCTCATTACGTATGCTCCTTTCCAATTCTTTTTCTGCGGCAGCTACATCATTGTTTATTTGTTTCAGATATTTCAAGAACCATACGGCAGATGAGTAAATTAACCGTAAAATCAGTTCAAATTTATTAGGCACAATGATTCCTTTACGTCGGGTGTGGTCAATGAAATCAGGAATCATTTCAGTGGAGTGATAACACACGGTAACAATGATTTCATTATTTGTAATGATACCGATAGGGATAGTGATATAAGGGATGCTTCCCTGTTGTTGCAGGGGGATTCGGATAATGGTCAGTAGCCAGTTGTCTTCCGTATCCGTTCGTGGACGTTCATCCATATCGGCGATGTCCTCTAAAAAAGCTTCGGGGACTTTTAATTCTTTAGTCAGAAACTCAAAATCACTTTGGTCGGGGCATTCTACATTCACCCAGCAGTTTGGCATCCATTGTGGCTTTTCTACAAAGCCATTTTCACAATAAAGATATTTTCTCATCTTATTGCCTCCTTTCGTTCATTTATATCCGTTCAGAGGCATTCAGAGTAGTGATTGCCCTGTCGGATCAGTTAATACTATTGCACGTTCGTGGTATTGAATCGTCCATTTTTATTGATTGTTTTTTGTTTAAAGCGGTACAAAAGTACATAAAACCTTTAAAGGACAGACAGAAGACAGGAGGCTTTTATATTTTTTTTAAGAATGTCATCGGAAAGCAATATCCAAAAAAAATAGCGCCTTTTCTCAAAGACGCTATCCGATTACATAAATGTACAAAAGATCCAATTATTTGATTCGTTTGTAACCATATACGGCCAAATTACCCAGTTCCTCTTCAATGCGGAGCAACTGGTTGTATTTTGCCATACGGTCGCTACGGCTCAGTGAACCGGTTTTAATCTGTCCGCTATTGGTGGCTACGGCGATATCTGCAATGGTAGCATCTTCCGTTTCTCCTGAGCGGTGGGAAGTAACAGTGGTATATCCATGACGATGAGCCATTTCAATAGCATCCAGTGTTTCACTTAAAGAACCTATTTGATTGACTTTGATCAGGATAGAGTTGGCGCATCCTTGTGCAATACCTTTTGAAAGGAATTCTACATTGGTTACGAACAAGTCATCACCTACCAGCTGGCAGCGGTTGCCTATACGTTCGGTCAGCTTCTTCCACCCTTCCCAGTCATTTTCACTCATACCGTCCTCAATAGAATCGATAGGATACTTATTAATCAATTCTTCCAGATAATTAATTTGCTCGTCAGTCGTACGTTTTTTGCCTGTTTCTCCTTCAAAAATCGTATAGTCATAAACGCCATTCTTATAGAATTCAGAAGAAGCACAGTCCATACCAATCATGACATCTTTACCCGGTTCATAACCTGCATTCTTGATGGCTGCCAGAATAGACTCAATGGCATCCTCGGTTCCGTTCAAGGCAGGAGCAAAACCACCTTCATCGCCTACGGCAGTGCTCAGACCGCGGTCATGCAATACTTTTTTCAGCGCATGGAATACTTCGGCTCCCATGCGTAAACCTTCGTGGAAAGATGGAGCACCTACAGGACGAATCATAAATTCTTGAAAAGCAATGGGAGCATCACTATGTGAACCGCCATTGATGATATTCATCATTGGAATCGGCATTACGTATGTATTCGTCCCACCTATGTATCTATATAAAGGTATATCCAGATAGTTTGCGGCTGCTTTTGCTACTGCTAGCGATACGCCTAAAATGGCATTGGCCCCGAGTTTGGATTTAGTGGGAGTACCATCTAATGCTAACATTTTTTTATCAATGGCACGTTGTTCCAGTGCTGAGCAACCAATTAGCGCCGGGGCAATGATTGTGTTTACATTGGCTACAGCTTTTAAGGTTCCTTTTCCATTATAGCGAGTTTTGTCACCATCGCGTAGTTCTAATGCTTCGTGTTCTCCGGTTGATGCTCCTGACGGAACCGATGCACGACCTGTGATTCCTGATTCTAATGTAACATCGACTTCTACTGTGGGATTACCACGTGAGTCTAATATCTCGCGGGCTATAATTTTTTCTATTTTCATACTACATGTACTTTTAAATAATTATTCTAATATAAACTATTGTTGTTAAAATATTTAGCATCCTTTTAACTCCATGCAAAATTCGATTAAAAAAATCGTTTATCCAATACCTATTTATGGTGAATCTTGTTCTATACAATCCTAATAATTAGGTATTGTGGAAGGTGCTGAAGTCGGTTATCTTTGCAAATGTAATAATTACAATTTAAAAATCAGTTTTAATTTAAAAATAAAAAGAGTATGGAACCAATTATTAATTCACAAGTTCCTGAATTTAAAGTTCAGGCATTCCATAATGGAGAGTTTAAAACCGTAACTAATAAAGATATTGAAGGTAAATGGGCTATTTTCTTCTTCTATCCTGCTGACTTTACGTTTGTATGCCCTACCGAACTTGTAGATATTGCTGAAAAGTATAATCAGTTCAAAGCAATGGGAGTGGAAGTATATTCTGTAAGCACCGATTCACATTTCGTTCATAAAGCATGGCATGATGCGTCTGAAAGCATCCGCAAAATCACTTATCCGATGTTGGCAGATCCTACAGGTGCTTTGTCGCGTGCATTTGGTGTGATGATTGAAGAAGACGGTATGGCTTATCGTGGTACTTTTGTAGTGAATCCCGAAGGCAAGATCAAATTAGCTGAAATTCAGGACAACAGTATCGGGCGTAATGCTGATGAACTTCTTCGTAAGGTAGAAGCTGCCCAGTTTGTAGCCACTCATGATGGTGAGGTTTGTCCTGCTAAATGGAAGAAAGGTGCTGAGACCTTGAAACCGAGTATTGATTTGGTAGGTAAAATTTAAAGTATAGAACTCATGTTAGATAGTGCGATAAAAGATCAGTTAAAAGGTCTTTTGCCCAATTGGAAGCGCACTATACTTTTGACATCTTTGTCCACCCTCAGCACGAAAGTCGTGCCGAGTTGGTGGACTTGTTGGAAGAAGTGGCTTCCTGTTCGGATAAACTTTCCTGTCGGTTGCAGGATAGTGAAGGGCTGAAGTTTATCCTTTTAAAAGAAGGAAAGGATACGGGAATCACATTTCGTGCCGTACCTGGTGGTCATGAATTTACTTCTTTGTTGATGGCTGTTCTGAATGCTGACGGCAAAGGAAAGAATTTTCCGGACGAGTTTATTACCAGACGTATCAAGGCATTGCGGGGGCCCATTAATCTGACCACCTATTTGTCTCTGACCTGTACCAATTGTCCCGATGTGGTCCAGACTCTGAATGTGATGGTGGTTCTGAATCATCAGATACGTCATGAGGCAGTGGATGGGGCTATCAATGAGGATGAAGTGAACCGTATGAAGGTGCAGGCCGTTCCTACTGTGTTTGCTGATGGTGAACAAATTCATGTAGGCCGTGGCAGCATCGGCGATTTATTGGAGAAGCTGGAAGCCCGTTACGGCTCTGTGGAATTGGAAGCTGCTGAGACAAAAGAATATGATGTTCTGGTGGCCGGTGGTGGTCCTTCCGGAACAACAGCTGCCATCTATTCGGCCCGAAAAGGATTGAAAGTAGCGGTGATAGCCGAACGTATCGGTGGACAGGTAAATGAGACCATGGGAATCGAGAACTTGATATCTATTCCTCAAACCACCGGTAAACAGCTGGCTCAAGACTTGAAAAAACATTTGGCGGAATATAATATTGATATTTTGGAAAACCGCCGGATAGAAAAGGTGGAAGTGGCCGAAGGGATGAAAGTACTTTCGGTAAAAGGTGGAGAAACCTATAAGGCTCCCGTACTGATTATTGCTACAGGGGCGAACTGGAGAAAATTGAATGTTCCCGGTGAAGAAAAATACATTGGTCATGGAGTGGCTTTCTGTCCTCATTGTGACGGGCCGTTCTATAAAGGCAAGGAAGTGGCAGTCATCGGTGGTGGGAACTCCGGAGTGGAAGCCGCTATTGATTTGGCGGGTATCTGTTCCAAAGTAACCGTCTTTGAGTTCATGGATGCCTTGAAAGCCGATACTGTTTTACAAGAGAAGGCCAGGAGCCTGCCTAATGTGGATATCTTCACTAATACCCAGACGGTAGAGGTATTAGGAGATGGTGACAAAGTGGTGGGACTCATAAAGAAAGATCGTTCATTGGAAAAAGAAGAGATTTTTGCTTTGGATGGTATTTTTGTCCAGATTGGTCTGACTGCCAATAGTGCTTTGTTCAAAGAACTGGTGGAAACGAACCGCATGGGTGAAATCCTGACCGACAAGAACGGACGAACCTCTGTGAAAGGTATCTATGCTGCTGGCGATGTGACCGATGTTTCCTATAAGCAGATCGTCATAGCCATGGGTGAGGGTGCCAAAGCTGCTTTAGCTGCATTCGAAGACCGGATGCGGGAAGCGATTTATTAGTGATAAGTGGCTAGTGGTGAATAAGCTGCGCAGTGTCGCTTGGCAGGTGATTCATCACTAACCACTAAAAAAAGCCGATCTTTGTATGGATATTGACGGGAATGTGCTTTCTTTGTAAAGTAAATCAATTACCGTTATAGTATTTATATGGCAGAATCGAGACGTACTTCATTGAAAGATTTGGCGCAGATATTAGGTGTATCTATTCCTACAGTGTCTCGTGCCTTGAAAAACAGTCCCGAAATCAGTCGGGAACTTTGTGCTAAAGTCCAGAAATTAGCGAAAGAGATGAATTATCATCCCAATCCCTTTGCCATGAGTCTTCGGAAAAATACCCCTCGTACCATTGGAGTGATTGTGCCCGATATTGTCACTCACTTCTTTGCATCTATCTTGAGTGGCATAGAAGATACAGCCATAGCAAACGGTTATTTTGTCATTATCACGACCTCCCATGAGTCATACGAGCACGAGAAAAGAAATATTGAGAATCTGGTCAATATGCATGTAGAAGGTGTGATAGGGTGTTTGTCTCAGGAAACAACGGATTATGACCATTGGCTGAGTTTGGATGATATGAATATGCCACTCGTGCTGTTTGACCGTGTCTGTATGCCGGAACGTTTCTCTACGGTGGTGGCAGATGGAGTACATTCTGCCCAAATGGCTACACAGCACTTGCTGGATCATGGAAGCAAGCGAATTGCTTTTATCGGTGGCGCCAACCACCTGGATATAGTGAAAAACAGAAAACACGGTTACCTTGAAGCGTTGAGGGAAAATAAAATATCTATTGAGAAGGACTTGGTAGTATGCCGGAAGATAGATTTCGAGGAAGGGAAAATAGCTACAGAGACTTTATTGTCACTTCCTGAGCCTCCTGATGCCATTCTCGCCATGAATGATACCTTGGCGTTTGCCGCTATGGAAGTAATCAGAAATCATGGACTTCGTATTCCCCAGGATATAGCACTGATCGGATATACGGACGAACAACATGCCAATTATGTAGTTCCCCGGCTTTCGGCTGTCTCGCATCAGACTTACAAGATGGGGGAAGCTGCATGTCAGATGCTGATTGATAAGATTAAAGGGGATAAAAAAATCAAGCAAATCATTATTCCTACTTGTTTGCAGGTGAGGGAAAGTAGTATGAAAAGATAGATTAAGAACCGGAATGTATTTTAAAGAGAAAATGAAGGTGTGTCAACACACACCTTCTTTGGGCTTTAGACAGAAGCCATTTGATTTTTAAATATTAACAATAGCCTTATATTCAGGTATAACATCCACACTTCTGACCAAGCAATCGGCATCCTTTTGTGAGAAATCTGGAATAGCTTCCACAGGAAGATCACCAATGAAAGGGGCGTCTTTACGTAAAGGACGGAAATAGAAGCTCAAGTATTCATTCTTCAATTCATTTTTGAATCGTCTCAAACCGATTGTCCATGGTATCCCATAGTAATAATGATCAAGCACCAAATAACCACCAATGAAAGCCATTGCCACATCTGCTACATAGTTCACACGTAGGAAGTAATCGTTTACCTGTGGCACATCGGGCTGATCTATCTTTACGGTCATTCGGCGGGTACCCACTTTCTTCCAATCAGCTTTCACATCTACCGGTTGTACCTCTATGGTTTCCTCTTTCCATCCTTTATTAGCAGTATAAAGGGCATAGCTGATTTGGGTCTTCCCTAAACTTAGCAAAGTACATTGTTCTTTCTCAGGCAATACTGTGGCTTCAGTAATAAGGATATGATTATTCACTTTGGTAGTGTTCAATGCCTGTTGACGTGTTAAGGTTGTAATCTTCAACGTCTTTCCATTTTTAACTGTAATGGAGAAAGTACTTTTCAAACCAGGTTTCGGTGTATAGAACTCCTTACCCGAGCTCAACGTTGATTTGTCAAAACTATATTCTGTACGTAGTCCTTCCGGAGCAAAAAAGAAGTAGTGTACGGCATTCTTTTCCTCTACTTTAGCCAAGAGTTGAGTAGTAGAATACTTTAAGAGTGCCCCTTCCATAGAGAGATTAAAGGGTAAAATCACACTTTGGTCTTTTTTCAAAGTAAACGTTTTACTAGAAGGAATGATCAATGTCTGTTTTTTTAGCTTTAGTTTTAACTGCAAATCTGTCTGGTCAAAGCGTGCTGTATCATGATCCTGAAAGTTGGTCATGAAGATGAAACCGGCATCTTCTTTCATACGGGCAGCATAACGCAACGTTTCCCGATTATCCGGTGTTATTTTCTCATATCCTTCGGGCAGTACCGTTTCCATGGGTGCCAATATAGAACCGAAATCTTTTAAGAATGTATGAAGAATGCGCAAATTCTGATACGAATCACGTACCAAACCAAATTCACCAATCGGAGCCTGATAGTCGTAGGAAATCTTAGGCATACCCATACCGTCATCGCTAAAAAATCCTACGCCATTGTTTTGTTTCGGGGTAGAGCCACCGTGGTACATGTAGTAACCTATACCGTTTGCACCACTGCCCAATGTACGTACCATCAACGCTTCGGCTGCTTCAGCCTTCACAATAGGGCGACTGCGATACACCATCTGAATACCTACACCCATCTCCGCACAGAACGACGGATACTTGTCGGTATCATAGCGCACCGGCGAATAATCTGGTACCCGCTGAATGTCTTTAAACAGACAGAAAGGAGACATAGAGGGCTTTGCCCAAAACGGATAGGTGTAAGCAGCAGTTACAGGTAGTGCCTCATTACCTATCACAGCAGCCATTCCCCAACCGGTAGCGGTATACAAAGGAGTAATGATACCCGCTTTCTCTGCCATCTGTTTTAGTGTACGCATGTGTAGATCGCCCAATTCAGACATCGTAATATTCTGATGCTGTTCACTTACTCCAATCATTGTAATGGACGAATCGTAGGTGGCAGCCGTCATATCCCTTTGTTCACCGGGATATTGAATGGCCCATGGCGCAGCCGAATGTTGGTGTTCATTCTCTATCTGCACACCAATGATGGGACCTCCATCCTTATAATACAATTTCTTCAACTGAACTGCAATCTCATTATAGAGACGTTCTACATACTTCAAATAGTTTACATCATTGGAGCGTACCTCTACTGGACGCGCAAAAAGCCAATCCGGTAAACCTCCATTACGTATTTCTCCGTGACAGAAAGGACCAATACGTACAATCACGTCCATGTCATGTTTTTTACATAGCTCCACAAAGCGACGCAAATCTCTATTACCGTTCCAATCGAACACGCCCTCCTTTTCCTCGTGGATATTCCAGAACACATAAGTAGGAATGATGGTCAGTCCACCAGCCTTCATCTTCAAGATAGCCTGTTCCCACTGTTCTGCAGGATAGCGGCTGTAGTGGAACTCACCTGTAACGGGCAGCATGGGCTTTCCGTTCCGTAACATATAAAAACTATTCACTTCTATGCTTCCACCATCAGGAGCCGTTCCACCCAGTTTCAGATGTTTGGTATAAATTATCTTCTCCACCTTTGGTGCTGTCAGTTCATACACATTCTGCGCTTCCACAGGAAGTGCAACCATACCTAATCCGAGAAGTATGCCTAATCCAATATTTTTGTTCATATTACTTATCTATCAAATCATTAATTGTTTCAATTTTCACGATATGTCTCGGAGAGAAATCGCTGCTCTGCATATAGTTTAACAAGCTGGAAAGTAGTTGGCGAGCAGCAGGACGCATTTGCATGTCGCGGTGAAAATCAATGCCGGACACCAACAATTTACCTTTGCCTATCTTCACTTCAAACAACAATGCCAACGGATGATTGGAGAACCAGTCATCAATCACTCTCACAATGGGCTGGGCTTCTTTGGACACCTTATTTATACGTATGGGTGCAGAATGGGTCATCGCATCCCACCATTGGTAATTGCTGTGATACTCTGTTGGGAAAGCAGCCAATGCCGGATGTTTCGGATTACATAGAATACCTAATGTATGAGGTGCTTGTCCATTAGTCCACGATGTATTCCAAAAGATACTGGAAAAACCAATGGCTAGATTTCCACCGTACTCATCTTTCAACGTACCTTTCTTTAATGACAATAATACCTTACCACCGTTATTTAAACGTTTAATGGCAGTCTTGTCCAAATAATCAGTCAGTAAGATATCATTACTATTTACAATCTCCTTTTCTGTAGGATATACCCAAAAATTCCAATTGTTTGCATAATTGTCTATCAATACTTCCAAGGTCAACTGAGCGGGCTTTTCTATATCTTTCAAGTTGAATTCTATGGAGCCTAACGACTGTCTGTTGCCGATGGCAATTTGGCTTATAGAGAATTTTCCCTGTCTCACTATCTTATTGGTACCATCTCTCACTATCCAACAGACTTTTGGGTTTTGCATCTCTTCATTATAATTTGCAGCCTCTATCTGAGCAACAAATTTTTCATCATTCTCAAATACTAATCTGGGAATACGCGCTAACGGCACCACGCTGTTGCAGAATCGCCGATACTCCTCGGGAGTAACATATCCTTTCTCCTCCCAAAAAGCATCCAATGTACCTACCAATGCTGTACCTTGTCCGGTAAAGTCGCTCAATCCCAAAAGTTGGAATCCGCCGAAATTAGACGTACGCAAAGCAGCTTCGATATCTGCTTTATAGCAAATTGTCTGCAATTTACCTGAAGCCAACAGAAAGCTATCTGCCAACGCTTCCATTCCGCTTTCCCGCAAACTCTCTTGAAATATCTCAAAGTTTTTTGCCTTATATACACCTGTGTATTTTGCTATTTCCTTGAAATTGGGGTATACGCACCATTGCCCTATCTCATGGCTGATGAAAGGTTGATTGAATTTATCTGTATAATCGCTCCAATCGTATGCTGTAGAAGGTTCTTTAGAATTAATGATACTGCCCAATCCTTCCTCCCAATGTTGAATACGAGGTTGGGAATCACTCAGGAAATCACTTTCCTGAATATTAGGCCAACCTGCCGCTGTGGTGTACAACCGTCGGTTGTCACGTGCTTTCCAGTAGGAAACAAAGTTGGTGAGATACTGCTTATGATTTCCTCCGGGCTCATTGCCAAGAGCCAACATGCAGAACGAAGGATGATTACCGTATACTTTCACAATATACTCTGCTTCTGTCTGTAGGAAAGCGTCTATGGGTTTGCCATCCCCGATGCTACTCGACTGATTGGGCCAAGAAGAGCATTCCACCTGACAATATATGCCTAACTCATCTGCTGCCTCGAAAGCAGCTTCAGGCGGACACCAAGAGTGAAAACGAATATGATTGAGACCATGCTCCTTACAAATACGAAACTCACGCAACCATTCTTCCTTGTCAGTAGAGGGGTAACCGGTCAATGGGAAGGAAGCGCAATGCAGCGTACCTCGCATGAAGGCGGGATGCCCGTTCAAATAGAGCACCCCTTCTCTGACTTCCCATTCCCTACAACCAAAAGTGAGTTGACGGTCATCTGTAATAGTTCCGAATCCCTGTAGCCCACAATGCAGCGTATAGAGATTAGGATGGAATTCATCCCAATAAGTCATATTTCTCGACAAGGGGATTTTAAACTCCAACTTGTTATCACCCGGCTTCATCACCTGTTTATATTCTATTCTTTTCTTTTCTAACATGAAGAAAAAGTTCACTTCCTGCTGTTTGCCCGTAACATTGCGCACATTGGTTTTAACGGTTAACTCGCTTTTGCTCAAAGTGGGGAAAAGAGTAATATCCTCGTAATAGACGGGCGACTTAGCTTCGATAAACATTTCTCCTGTTACACCGTTCCAGTTTCCTTGCGTATGGTCAGAAATACTATGCGAATTTTCCCCCGGATCAATTTCTCGTATCATATTATCTACACGAACAGTAATCACATGTTTTCCGGGAGTAAGCAAACCTGTCAGATCGTATTCCTGAGGAGCACTCAATGTGTTTCTCATCCCCACTTCCACACTATCTATCCATACACGACTTTCCCAATGGCACCTTTCGAAAAACAGACGAATGGCTTTCTCTTGCCACCCGGCAGGGATGTCGATATCACGCTGATACCATGCCACCCCCGTATAATATTTTTCCGGCTGTAACCAGAAAGGTACCTTAAAGTTGTCCGATTGGCGATAACGATTAAACTTCTTTTCAGTAAAAAAGGATTTGTCGAACAGGCTTCCTGTCCAAGGAGTTCCCAAGTTGACAGCATCTCCCTTTCCATTACTCAGCATAGATCCTGGTAGTTGTACGTAGTCTGGCAATTTCTGCAAATACCATTGTTCCGATATCCCTACCTCCTGCCGGTCTATCGCAAATCGCCACGTACCTTCCAAATTAATTCGTTCATTGGATTGGTGAATGCTGCACCGGCAAAAGAGCATGATACAGAGCAGAAGCAAAAATCTGTAGACGGATATTTTCTTGCTTGCCTTTTATTCTTCCTTACACTCATATTATTTTGTATCATTATTGACATTTTTATTTATTTCTTAAACAATAAAGGTAAGAACTCCTTCAAACAACGACGCCAGGTGAGCCACTCGTGGGCTGTACCCGGAGATTCGTAAAAGGTGTTTTTAATGCCAAGAGCGGTTAATGTATCACTCATCTTCTGTGCGCCGAAGTTTTCTTCGCTGCCAATGCCGATGAATAGTGTGCGGACCTTTTTGTTGAATGCCTTGCTGTCGGCAAACACACCGTTATAGGCTGTTTTATAATCCCCATCACGCAAAAATATGGCACCACTGAACGAGCCGATATAAGCAAACTTGTCGAGGTTGTACAATGTAGTCATAAAGGTCTGATGCCCACCCCATGAAAGACCAGCCATAGCCCGGTTCTCTCTATCAGTCAGCGTACGGAACTGCTTTTCTATATTCGGAATAATATCTTGCAACAGGATGGATGGAAAAATGGAGCCGAATGCATCTCTTGCCTTGTTTATATCTTCTCCTTTCTTGGGCTTGAAAGGAATGCTGCAATTGCCCTTATCCATTACGACCAGCATTGGTTCGCACTCTCCAGCAGCAATCAGGTTATCAAGAATAAAGTTCACCTTACCTTGCATCGGCCAGCTTGTCTCGTCTTCGCACATACCATGTTGCAGGTAAAGCACCGGATAACGTTTCTTTTTCGAAGTCTCGTATTCTGCTGGTGTATAGACATGACACCGACGATATTGTTTCTCCACGGTAGAATAATAGACCACCGAACGAATTTGTCCATGCGCCATCTCCTGTGGACGGTAGTAGTCCCCTTCCGTCCCTTCGGGTATTTCGATGGCACTGGAGCGTCCATAGCTGCCACCATACGTATAAGTCTCTATGTCTGTCACCGTCATGCCATCTACCATATAGTGATAAAAATGAAGCCCAACGACCAAAGGAGAAGTGGTGACATACCACCATCCGTCGTTATCCTTTGTCATGTCATATCGTTTTCCGCATACCAGGTATACCTCCTGCGCCTTGGGAGCATAGAGGCGGAAGTAACCTCGCTTCTGTTTGTCAACACGAGGATATTCTCTCTTAAAAAGGGCCGTTTCCGAAACCATTGTATTTTCAGGTATCGGCCTTTGTGCATACATGCTGGAAGCAATCAACAAAGTTGTCAAAAGCGTCCATAAAAATTTTATCTTCATATTATTTATAGGATTATTAATTATCAGCAAATGCCTTCAAAAACTCAGGATAAATACTTATATACTCAGTTGTCCTTCCATTCTTGTCAAACAGCTCGCCCCACATCGGTGAAGTAGCTTCCCAAATGAAAGTTCCTAAACCCAATCCGTGAGGGATACGTGAGACTATTTCATTCACTTCTTTTCGAAATTCCTGATATTCTACCACTACAATAGGTTTTCTGTAGCGGATGGCCAAATCGTTCAAGTTGCTTTCCAACTCTTTCAACGTACCATGATGCTTTGGATAGTAAGACTGCCCGATGATGTCAAACTTAACATCACGACTGATGATTTTATCGAAGAACTTCACCGATTTTTCATTTTGTCCGCCACAAGCAATGTGAATCATAATCTTAATATCAGGATTAGCGGCGCGTACACCGGCCGTAGCACATCGCAACAGAACGGCAAAGGGTTCATACGTCTCCGTTATCTTACCCTGTGGCCACATCATGCCATTATTTATTTCATTACCCACTTGCACCATGTCAGGACAGACGCCTTCGGCCATGAAACGTTTGATGGCTTCGTTTGAATAGCTATAAACCTTTCCTTCCAGTGCAGAGCCATGGATGTTACTCCATGATGCGGGTGTTGCCTGTTGGCCAGGATCGGCCCATGTATCGCTGTAGTGGAAATCGAGCAGGAATTTCATGCCAACAGCCTTTATACGCTTGGCCATGGATAGAGTGGATTCCAACCCACAAAAACCATCTTTGGAATATCCCTTTTCTGTCGTAGGGTCCACAAAAAGACGCAGACGAATCCAGTTGAACCCGTTCTCTTTCAGGATTTTCAATGCATCCTTCTGCACACCGTTGTGAGAGAAGACAATGCCACGTTGTTCCTGATTGGGAAGCCAAGAGATATCCGCACCGATAATGGGTTTCTGAATGGTATCCGTATTTACATAAGGAGGTTCATAAACGGGTTGGACATCACTCTTTATGTATTGTTTGTACAAGGCATCATATATGCCGAACAGATCCTTATCAGCATTCCCTTCCTTATCGAACAAGACCCTCGTCGGTTCCCATGCCATAGTTCCATAACCCAATCCGTTGGGCAGGGAGCGTACAATATCATTGATCATCTTAATGTTTTTCTTATTGGCACCATACTCGCAAACACATATCGGCTTCCGATACCGTTCGGTCAGATCATAGAGATTGGACTTTAAATCATTGTAAGTCTCGTGCCATTGTTCGTAATAGGAGAGTCCGATAATATCAAATTCGGCTTCCATCTGAATCATACGATCCAGGAACTCACGGCAAAGCCGGTTCTGCCCGCCCAAGGCGAGATGTACTTGCAGTTTTGATTCCGGTAATACCTCACGAACCGCACGCTGGCCTGCTTTGTAAAGTTCCATCAACGACCGCCAGTTTTCTTCTGTAGCATTGTCATCCAACTTGCCCTCTGGCCATACCATGCCGTGATTTATCTCATTACCTATCTGCACTATCTCCGGAGCTACCTCTGCCTGCTTTAAAGCAATCATCACATCTTTGGTATAGGAGTAGAGTTTTTCTTCTAACTCCGCACCAGTTGTTCCTTCCCAAGCGGAAGGCTTGAACTGCTTGTCTGGATCGGCCCATGTATCGCTATAGTGTAGGTCGAGAGCAAACTTCATGCCTGCTTTCTTGATACGACGGGCCATGGCAAGAGTATGCTTCAAATCACAATATCCTTTTTCGGGAGCGTATCCTTCTTTGGCCTCCGGATTGACAAAGACGCGCAAACGAATGGTGTTGAAGTGATGGGCGGCCATGATCTGGCAAATATCCGTTTCTTTCCCATCTACATTTTTATATACAACTCCCCCCTTTTCACTTTGGGGAACGAACGAAATGTCTGCCCCGATGCAATAAGGCTGCTGTTTACTTGTGCAACCAGTCAGCAGAAGAATAGTATAGCAGAGCATACTAACCAAATAATGCGTAATTTTCTTCATGGTTCTATAATTTAAAAGATTAATAAATGCAAGGACATGTTTTCTAACTGACAAAATTAGATAGAACATACTCTTTTGTTCAGACCAGATAGAACATTCTATAACACACAAAAAGGACAATGCTGAAGTTTACCCGTCGGACATTTTTCTCATCCGGGAAAAATGTGTTAATTTGCTCTTAGTAAACAAATAACCTTATGAAGATTTTAACTTTAATACTACTTACCTGCTCCATTACCTGCCATCTGTGGGCAGACAATCTGTCCAATTTGAATGGAGGTTTCAATAATCTGGGTTCAAAAACCAAGACACTATCAGTAAGATGTTTTACGCAAGACTCCACAGGCATGGTCTGGTTCGGTACTTCACGCGGGTTGTATAGTTACGATGGCTATGACATACGTCATTATGTTTCAGATACACTTCCCTCACATCAACTCGTCAAATGCAATTTTATCCATCACAAAGTTATGCTTTTAGGCGGAGAAAATGGCATTACTTTATTTAATTTACAAAACGGACAGTTCAGCAAGCCTAATATTCGGTTAAACGAGTCGATAAGTTCTTTCTGCGAATATAAGGGTGAAATCTGGATTGGAGCAGAATCGGGGCTCTATATTTATAATGTAGAACAAGATGAACTGCGGCCCGCCCTCATCCGCGGAAAGGATTTTCCACGCAACATCCAATCGCTTGCCACCGACCAAAAGAATCTGTACATCGGCATGAAGGACGAAGTGGGGTGTTACTCATTTGCCACCAGCGATTACCAAGTTATCTCCCACCCTGAGTTTTTCTACATTTCTACCTTGATGTTGGATAGCTCTGAAAGCACATTGTGGATAGGTAATGCCCATCATTTGCATCGCATGAACCTAAATACCAAGGAAATCGAACGCGTCAGAGATTTTTATGTTGTGAAGAGTATTGCTAAAGATGATAATAATCTGCTTATAGGAACAGACAACGGACTCTACGTATGCGACAGACAGGGCACTTGGCATCTGATTTCACACGATGCACGAAACAGTCAATCCCTGTCCAGCAACGTAGTCAATATGTTCTTCAAGGATGCTAATGGTAATATTTGGATAGGAACCGACAATGGCATCTCCTTAGCCGCACACAATCCTTCTATCCGATCCCGTTCGTTGTTCGACATCACTGGTTCCGATGAAGGTTGCCAGATATCCAGCATACAGCGCACGGTCGACAGTACTCTTTGGCTGGGTGGAAGCCGAGGGCTGATAAAATTAAAAACAGACATGCAGGGCAACAATATCCGTCGGTGGTACCAAATGAGTTCCAAAGAATCTTCCCTTCCGCACAACCGTATACGTGCACTCTATGAAGACAGCCGCCAATACCTATGGGTAGCCTCAGACGGAGGATTACTACGCTATAATCCGATGAACGAACAGTTCATCTCTTACTTCTTCGATGACCTCAAAAATTGGGTGTACGATATATTAGAAACGCCCAATGGTGACTTGTGGTTGGCTACTTTTTGCGGTGTTTATGGCATCTCTAGCGAACAATCCCCTGAAGGGGGCATTCTGAAGGTCAAATACCACTTTACCCATGATCAAGGGCTTTACAGCAACGATATCTACCAATTAGCATTGGACAGAGAAAACAATCTGTGGGTATTATCCAATAATCATCATATCGACCGCATCAACTTGACAACCGGTACTATACTCCCCATAGAGAAGATAACTGACATTCCCCACATTGACTCCTACGCTGTCATCAGCGATTCGGAAGGAAATATCTGGATAAGCACTTCAGACAATCTGCTGAAACTATCGGTAAACAAAGGAAACATCAGCACACAAAGTATCCCATTGAGCCGTGTGCTGTCTACCGAAGTATTCGCCATGGATGAGGGGGAGAATGAGATATGGCTCACTACCTCCGAAGGACTCTTTATAGTGGAGAAGGAAAGTTTGAAAGTACACCGTATCCGCATTTCGGAAAAATACATTGACATCTTCTACGACCGAATTGATCACAAGGTATGGTTGGGAACGAGCAATAAGATAACTCAGATAGATCCCATACTGCTGAGGCAAGAGATACAACAATCCCAGAAAGTAAAGATTACCGATATTGAAATTAATAGCAATGAGGAACTAAGCTATACCGACCGGCAAAGCAAGCACATCCGGCTTACTGCGAAACAGAACAACCTGAGAATTTCTTTCTCCGACTATCAGTATAAAGGTGAAAGTTTGACAAACTATGCTTTCAAACTCGATGGATATCATTCACAATGGATAGAACTGAATAGGAACGAAAACTCCATTACACTCCCTAATCTTTCACCTGGAGACTATACCTTATACATAGGTTCCTTGGAAAACATCTCAGATAATAAGCAGACAGAAGCTATTCTGTACATCACCATCACACCACCTTGGTATCTTTCTTGGTATGCCTATCTCTTTTACCTCTTGGTAGTTATTGGCCTTGTTTGGTGGATATTGCGTTTCATCATTATCAGACAGCAACTGCGCAAAGAACGGGAATTGAAAAATTATTTCATGGAACAAGCCAAGTCAAAAATAGATTTTTTCACGAACATTGCCCATGAATTCAAGTCTCCCCTAAGTCTCATCATTGCTCCTTCCAGCAAACTGCTGAGTGAAGAGACCGAACAAGAAAAGAAAGCATTGTTGGAATTAATATACGAAAATGCCAAAAAGCTGGGTTCGCTTATCCATTTCACTATTGAAGCTTATCAAGACAGAGAAAAGATAAAGCAAACCTTCATTCCGACCGAAATAGAGTTCGTAGAATTCGCGCGCTGCATTTTCAATTCTTATCGAGAGAATATAAAGAGCAAGCAGCTGGATTTTGTTTTCGATACTAATCGAGAGAACATTTATACTCGTATGGATATCTTTAAAATGGAATCCATCCTGAACAACCTGCTGGCCAATGCATGCAAGTTTACCCCAAAGCATGGCAGCATCATGTTCTCTCTGGAGTATAATGAACAGGCCAAACATCTCTATGTTAAGGTGGCAGATACGGGAGTGGGCATCCCAGAAGAGGAGATTCCCCTCGTGTTCCAACGTTACTACCAATCCTCGCGCACTATCAAAAATGACAAAGAGGGCACCGGCATGGGGCTTGCCATCGTAAAGGAATATGTAGAGATGCATAACGGCACCGTGCTTCTCACATCCGATTCCAACGGAACCACTGTCCAATTAACATTTCCCATCAACATAGACATTCAGGAGCAAGAGGAAATCATTGAAAAGCCTACCACAACAGAAAACAAAGAAGATACACGTCCGCTGATTGCCATCGTAGAGGACAACACCTCTATTTCCGGTTTTATAAGCAATCTGCTAAGTACGGATTATCGATGCGTTACAGCTCAAAATGGGAAAAATGGTCTGAAACTTTGCATTAATCTCTTGCCCGATCTTATTATTGCTGATGTGATGATGCCTGTAATGGATGGTATAGAAATGTGCCGCAACATCCGCAGACACATGCCGCTTGCCACTGTTCCCATCATTCTTCTGACAGCCAAGAATGACTCTGGTATTGAATATCAAAGTGCCCAATTAGGCATAGATGCTTTTATTGCAAAGCCATTCGATAGCTCGCTTCTTGTGGCACGCATCAAGCAATTGCTTGGAAACAAAAAAAAATTGGAGCAACAGATGCGCATTGAACATATCAAACAACCCGAACTAAAGGGCGAAATATCCATTGATGAAAGGCTGTTATTCCGAATTACCACAATCATCGAAGAGCATATAGACAATTCCGACCTCTCGGTAGAGATGCTAAGCCGACTCATGGGCATATCCCAGAAACAGCTTTACAGGAAGTTAAAGTCTCTCACCGGCATGTCTACAGTGGAATATATTCGTTCCATTCGTCTGAAAAAAGCCGCCTTACTGTTCCAAAATGGAAACTTTTCCGTGGCGGAAGTTATGTATATGGTAGGTTTTTCCAATGCTTCTTACTTCACCCGTTGCTTCGTGGCAGAATTTGGCAAGACACCGATGGAGTACTTAGGGATGAAACAAGAATAGGACTTTATTCCTATATTCATACCTGGAACATCATTAGTTGCTTGGCGTGTTTAGCGTACATGTTGAGATTGCCAGGTTTACATTGTCTTAGCATGTCTCGGGCTACACATAGTAATGTTTCAGCTTATGCATTAGTACGTGTTGGCTTACACTATCGTAGGCATTGAACTATACCAAAGCACGTGTGTGGCCCTGCCTGTGAAGCAGTATACATCTTACACGTGAAGCTGTATACTGCTTACAAAACACCCTCTATCTGTTAGAACCCACGCTCTCCTATCATCCTTTCATTTTATTTCAGACCCTTGGATTTAAAGTCACATTCCGGGAAATTTTTCTTGCGCCAGCCGGCATCAAGAAAGAATCTGGATGCTTCTTTCTTACCTTTCAGCTGCCAATCGAGCCACATCAATGCTACTTTGCCCAATACACCACCTTCGGGTTGTTTGTAGGTTCCGGCATGCCCCACAGGGAAGTTCACCGAAACCACTGGTACATGATTGATGGATTCGAAATCGATATTGGCATTGCTGTAAGCTATATCCTTAGGCCCTCCGATGAGGTAAATCACCGGCTTATGATACTGCTTCAGGCTATTGGCATTAGCATGTGCCATTTCAATATTGCCCATACCGGCATTAAGTACCATCGTAGTGGAAACACGCGGATCGTAAGAAACGGAAATGGCCTGTGCGCCCCCACAAGAGTGTCCGCCCACAGCAATCTTGAAACGGTCAATCATCTGATAGAAATCACTGCCGGAAGTGGAAGACTGCCTGCAAACCCAATCGACAGCATCCAGCAGGTTATCATCCATATCGCTGACTGTGATATCTCCGTCTACCGCACCTACCGAGATAACCACATAGCCGTTCTTCACCATCTCGACAAACATCGGTTGATAATCGCCTGAATAGTGCGTACAGGCACCATTGCCATGAATGTATACCGGCAACCGTCCCTGCTTGGCCACCATCTCCTTCAGATTGGTAGGATAGAAAACACTGAATCCAGGAAGAGTGCTGGCATCAATCATAATGCCGGGATACTTCTCACTCTCTTTCTTGTCTTTAAACAATTTCTTATAAGTTTCGGCCAGACAATAACGGGCATGCATCCAAGTGTGTGCTCCCTCACGGTCGTCTATCTCATAATGAATACCCTTTTCATTGAAATACTTCGTATTGCTGATAACTTCCTTGTAGAGAATATCATCTTTGCCTACACAAAACCACAGCATGTTCAGGCTATTGGCCTTTTCTTTTAGGTTGGGAAAATATTTTTCCATCACCTGTGGAGTGAGGTAAGCGCTATATGATCCCATCCAACCAATCCGGTCGGAATGCTTCAAAGCAGTAAACATGGATTGTCCGCCACCACGTGAAAAGCCGGCAATGGCACGATGGTCGCGGTCGTTTATCGTACGGAAGTTCTGTTCCACATAAGGTATGACGCACTCCGTCAATTCGCGGGCAAAGGTGTTGTACATCTCACCGGCCTCCATGGTGTGAGGACGGGGTGTACCGCCGTTCATATAACCATAAGGCATTACCACAATCATAGGCTCAGCTTGTCCGCGAGCAATGAGGTTGTCCAAAATCGTGTTGGCGCGTCCCGTCTTGTACCATGACTCTTCCGAATCGGTCGTTCCGCTCACTAAATAGAATACCGGATATTTTTTGCCGGCAGAAAGGTCATATTCGGCAGGAGTATAAATTACTACCGTGCGATACTGCTGCAACACGTGCGAACGATAAGTACAATAGTGCACTTTGCCGTGAGGCACCGGATTGATAGTATACAAAGCATCGGGATCGGGCATTTCCAGCAAGCTGGATTTGAAAGCATCGGTGGGCGAAAGCAGTTTATTACCCGGGTCGTTCAGACGCGTTCCGTCCACAATAAAGTTATAAGGATAAATATCCGCCTTTTCGGGTTTCACTGTCACACTCCATACACCTTTGTCATCCTTTATCAAGGGAATATCTCCCACCATAAACTGTCCGTTCACCAATACACTTTTGGCATAAGGAGCATAGTAGCGAAATGTTACAGAGTCGTCATTGCCCACAATGGGCGAAGTAAGCGTGCCATACTGGGCACTCAAAGTAGCGCAGCAGCACAAAATGCACAACCACATAATCAGTTTTTTTCTTATTCATAGTAAATCAGTTTTGAAATTATCAATAAACTTGGAGACAAATGTAACAGTTCTCTAATCATAAGCGATGAAGATTTTGGACAGACGATGACACTAAACAGACTTCTGTTTATAATCCGTTGTTTTTGCTTGATTTTGTGTTATCTATATTGTATTTTCGCACCATAAAAGAACAGTTATTATGATGAAACGAATACTTCTTGGATTATTGTGCGCTTCAATGAGCCTATGTGCTGTTGCACAAAACAGAGTGACAAAAGTCTTGATACCCGGTGCGAGAGGTCTGCTTGCTGCAGAAGTTCAAATGCCCGAAAATAAGGGAACAGGAAAATGCCCTATAACCATTCTTGCCCACGGGTTCGGAGGAGACAAAAACTGGCAATTAATGAAATTGGTATCAGACTCTCTTCAGATGCACGGCATTGCCTCCATCCGGTTCGACTTTAACGGGCATGGGGAGAGTGAAGGCGACTTTAAGGATATGACAGTTCCCAACGAGATAGAAGATCTTAAACGTGTCGTACGTTATGCTCTGCAATTAGATGGGTGCAACGGCAAGATAGGACTGCTCGGCCATTCGCAAGGAGGCGTAGTCGTAAGTATGACAGCAGGTGAAATGAACGACACCATTTCGGCGGTCACTCTTTTGGCACCTGCAGCTGTGTTGCGTGAAGATGCCATACGAGGAAATACATTCGGGGTGTTATACAACCCCATTAATCCGCCCGAATATGTCGAGCTTCCCGGAGGCCGCAAATTAGGTAGGGAGTATATTCTGACAGCTTTCCGTCTGCCCATTTATGAAACAGCCATTCGCTACCAAGGAGCAGCCTTTCTAATTCACGGCACAGGAGACCGTGTGGCTCCCTATTCTTATAGTGAGCGTTACAAAAACATCTGGAAGAACAGCGAGTTGCATCTCATGGAAGAATACGACCATGGATTCTCCCGACATATCGAAGAAATTGCCGATTTAGCCTCGAATTTTCTTATAAAGCATTTGCTATGAAAGAGATATTGACACTGATCATTTTTATAAGTAATATCTTTCAGGTCGAGAATGATTCTGTTCTTGTCAATATGGTCAGTTTCTCTGGTTATGCAGAAGGTGAATATTTTAAAGGAAACATCCTGCCGGGAACTGTGGATACGCAGACTGTCCTGCCCGATGGAAGTACCCATCTCTCTGCACGCTACATGCTGAAAGGTATTGATCAAAATGAAGACAGCTGCCGCATTTATATAAACAATGAAGTGACAAGCGATACTCCCAAAGGATACACCAGACCTACCATTGTTACAGACAGTAGACTGTTATCTTCATTGATTACCGGCAAACTTGTCGGCAAGATAGATACAACAGGAGGCAGTTTTAAGATTCGGATTTTTGTATCAGAAAAATAGCCGTACATGTCCGGTATAGAACTATAAAAGGGGTTGTCCATCTGCCGGACAGCCCCTTTCCCATAAAACAATCTTTACCACTGACCTGTCGGACTTTATCCTGCTTTATCTTTGAGGCCCGTCGTAATCGGGTCTCGTGAAGTATTGCGTTAAAGTATATCCCATATCAGTAGCCTGATCTACTGCGTAGTTGGGAATAGGGAAGTACTGTGATGTCGGTGTGCAGCCAATCGCATCCATGATAGTATAGTACTTGTTGAATCGGATGAGGTCTATACGGCGATGGCCTTCGTAGTAGAACTCATGACCTCTTTCCTCCAACAGGGCATCTAAGAAATCATTGACTGATGCAGTTTTCTCTGCCGGAAGGTCTGCCAACCCTGCACGGTGGCGTACCTGATTGACACAATCGATAGCAGAAGTGGAAACCGTTTTATTCAGACGGACATCGGCCTCGGCATACATCAGCAACACGTCCGCCCAACGGGCCAACGGATAATCGGTACCCTGGAAAGCTGTTTCCGTTTCAATGGGATACTTGTTCAAAATGTAACCGTCCCATTTCACACCGATATCTTCCTTTGTCACCCAGCCATACCAAGCACTGTAATAAGAAGTAAGGATACCCTCTTTACGCATGTCGTTTTCTTCGAATGTTTCATAAAACTGAGGATCTACATTGTAATATTGTCCCCAGCCTCCACCTTGATTGACAAACGGGGTGGGATTCCCTTTATCGTCATACTTGGATACATCGTAGGGAAGCAAGTACCAAGATAAGGGGTTAAAGTTTCCTCGCTTACCGCTGCCGTCGGCATCCGAACCGCAAGACACGGCCATAATGGTTTCACAGTTAAACTCATTGGCTATCTTGAACTGGTCCAAGTAAGGATTCTTACCTGAGGTGAAAAGCGAGTAAGAGCCGGTAAACTGATGGTAAATGTTGTAGGCTTTCTGATAATATCCATCCATGTGTGCACCTTCGCACAGGTAATGGCGCATCAGACAGAAACGAGCATAATCGGCCGTGTAGCGTCCCACTTCCGATTGTGTCTCTACCATGTGCTCAGCAGCATACTCCAAATCGGCTGTGATATATTTGGTCATCTCGTCCAACGTAGGGCGTACCATATTCTTCTCTGCTTCAAGATTGCCTACCAGCGTTGGATCAAGGATAACCGGCACAGGACCGTAGAAGTGAAGCAGATAAAACATCGTCATGCCACGCAGAAGACGAGATTCAGCCATCAATTCCTGTTTTTTCTTATCAGAAAGAAGGGTACTTTCTTCCAAGGTGCCTATAATCTTTGTCATACGGGTAATATCACGTACCTTGTCAAAGTGAGAAGGCAAAATATTACTATAAGTACTGGCATACTTCATGTCCTCAAACTGTCCTTGTGCCATATAGATGCAAGGACCACCCCATGAACCGCCCAAGGTCCAAGGTGCACATATATCGGAGGGCGTGTCAAGCATACGGTTAATGCCGCCTTCGGCCACGTAGAAGTTGTGCTGGTTGCTGCTACCCCAATTATAAGCCCAAGTCAAGGTGAAAGGGATGTAGCAATCCATCATGTAGCTTTCATAGTCTGCTTCGGACTGAGGAAAATTTGTTGTAGAAAGTGAACCATATATCTTGGCATCAAAATCATTTTCACACCCGAACACTGTGAGTATGCAGGTAAGGATCGAGAGATAAATATATTTCTTCATAATAGTATGTTATTAAAGTTAGAATGATAATTTGGCACCCAAAGAGAATGTACGTGTCTGCGGATATTCAGCTTTACCGCCCTTGTAATTGCCACCCGTATTCACTTCGGGATCGAGACCAGTGTAGCCGGTGAAAGTAAACGGATTTTGAACATCTACATAAACTCTAATGCCGCTGAGAAGCTTACTCAATGCGCCCAATTGGTTCGGTTTAAAGTTATATCCCAGTGTGATGTTGCGCACACGAACAAATGAGGAATTTTCGTAACCGATATCTGTTCCGGCACCACCGGGCAAAGATACAGAAGCCATCTCATACGCAATACCCGGAATGGTACCGTTCGGATTCAGCTCAGAGTGCCATACATCCTTGATGTAGACGGACATGTTGTTCGTCTGATTGCCCAATCCTCTACCGCTTGTCCAGGAATAGACATCGTTGTACTTGTCAACACCCAGTTGCGAGTAAATGAAAACATCCAGATCCCAGTTTTTGTAAGTGAACGTGTTGCCGAATCCCCAGTAGAGAGAAGGAATCACGTTTTTCATATCCACGTCTTCCACGGTAATCAGTCCATCACCGTTCAAATCTACGATAATAGGACAACCTGGCTTCTGGTATGCTTCCGGTTGATAAGAAGGCATGTTGCTCTTGTCTAAGTTCACAAGACCGTTCGTACGATAGTAGTATCTGGCGTTTACAGGCTCGTCCTTACGTATTTGGTATTCGTTGTAGGTATGATTAGGCATACGTTCCTTCCAGATAGCGTTGGTATGGGACAAGGTTAGTACGGAAGTCCACTTGAAGTCCTTTGTTGTGACATTGACCGTATTCAAAGTGGCATCCCAACCATAGCGGCGGATGTGTGCACCGTTGATGGGATAAGAACCAAACATGGAAAGGCCGTTTGAATTGGCATACCCCAGCATATCCGTAATGTCGTTCCAGAAGTAGTCAAAGCTACCGTTTACCCTATCGTTCAGCAGAGAAAAGTCCAATCCGATGTTCTTCATTACTGTCTTTTCCCAAGTTACGTCAGGGTAATCCTGACTTTTCAGGTAATAGGGAATGTATTTTACAGAGTTTTCGTTAAACATAACATGAGTGCCAAAGGCATCGTACGAACCATGGAGCGAGGACCCCAGATTGTCATTACCTGTCACTCCATAAGAGGCTCTCAATTTTAGCAAGTTCACCCATTCTACCCTTTTCATGAACTCTTCGTTGAAAATCTTCCACGCTACAGATACAGAAGGGAACCAGCAATATTTCTTGCCTTTGAAAAATTTGTCAGTGCCGTCGCGACGCAGAGTTCCTGCTATCACATACCTGTCGAACAGGTCGAAGCTGGCGCGTGCAAATTGCGAACGTTTTTCGTCCTCTCTATGATAAGAGGTGGGCGTAAATGTTCCAGCTGCTGCACCAATGTTGTCATTAGCCAAAATGTCGTTATTGTCCGTATAGCTTACGGCCATACCTGTATATTTATTCAAGTAGCGGCCCATACCCACAACGGCATCCATACGGAAATTTTCGCCAAATGCCTTGTTAAAGCTGATGGTACCCTCTATGGTAGTGTTGTAACGTTCGTTACGGTTTACGGCACCTCTCGACTTATACATCTGGTCAAAGTATATATCCGAAGGAATGTAGACGTTGCGCTCTGAATTTTCGTTATTATAGCCGAACAGGAACTTGGCGGCCAACATATTTTTAATAATATTTATATCAACAGTGAAGTTCACGTTATATCCATTGTTCTTGGACTCGTTCTGTATATCTTCCATAGCCACGGGGTTAGGAATAACCTTGAAAAGCGTATAGTTGCCATTTTCATCACGTACCGGCATGTTGGGCAGGTAGGACATGGCAGCAGCCAAAGCACCGGAAGCCTGTTCGCCACGACTGTTGGAAGCGCCACCCACCGTACCGTTTTGATAGATGTTACGGTTAATATTGAAAGCCGTAGTCAACTTCAAGAAGCTGGTAAGTTGTGCGGAAACATTGGAGCGCAAAGTGAAACGTTCCATTTCAGAATTAGAGACAGACCCAATCTGCTGAATGTAGTTGCCGGAGAGGTAGTAGTTCAATGTTTTTGTTCCTCCTTGTACTGTGATATTGTGTCTGGATATACTGCCGTCTTTCAGTACAAGGTCACGCCAATTCGTGGTTTTCGCTGAAGCAATATTGCTGTCTGAGAAAACATCAGGAAAACCGTTGTCATAGGCAGCAGAGCCGTAAGCTCCCATGTTATGGTCGTGCATATACTGTTCACGACCGAAAGCGTTCACATATTTCATATAGGAAGGAGCATCGAGCATATCCAGGTATGGATAGTTCTTTACCAACGATATGTTACCGTCGTAAGTCACTTTCACTTTACCTTCTTTACCCTTTTTCGTTGTAATTAATACCACACCATTGGCCGCGCCGATACCATAGATAGAGGCAGAAGCATCTTTCAAAACTTCAATGGATTCAATGTCTTCGGGGTTCAGACCAGCCAAACCAGAACGGTTTACACTGGAGGGCATTACAGTGGTACTTCCGCCGCTGTCACCTTCCAACGCAGATCCTGGCATAACCATACCGTCTACCACGTAGATAGGCGCACCCGCACCACGAATGGAAATATTGATACCACCACCCGGCTGAGCACTGGCCACCGTTGCCTGCAAACCGGCTGCACGTCCCAACAACATTTGCGACATGTTGCTGGTAGCGGCCTTATTCACCTCATCGGCCTTTACTTTAGCAATAGAAGTCGTCAGATTTTTCTTAGATACGGCACCATAACCGGTTACAATCACTTCGTCGAGCAATTTCGCATCTTCTTTTAATATGATCGCATAAGCCTTGCTCTCTGTAACTTGTATCCGCTTGGGTGCATAGCCCACATAAGAGACCTCAATGGTGGCTCCCTTAGGCGTATCCAATACGAAGTTGCCATCATAATCGCTGATAGTCCCGATTGTGCTATCCACTACCTTGATAGCAGCTCCGATAATGGCTTCCTCTGCTTCATCGGTTACTCTACCGGTTACTTTTACATTCTGTGCGAATGCATTGATCACACAGAACAGGCAAAGGGCCATTAATGAATAGGTCCTTCTTAAAGAAGATTGTTTTGCATCATGCAAAAGCCGAAAATATTGAATTCTTCTTTTGCCAAGCATTCTTTGTTTGTTCATAGCTTAAATTAATTTGGTTAATAATTAATATTTGATGAATGCAAATGTAATTATCCAGAGAGTATTGCAAATGGAGATTTAGGACAGATGCTAACACAAAAAAGACAGCATTAAAGAAATCTAAAAGCCGAAAAAAGATGGAAATTATGTGCTATAAATTGTCTATTGGATATGATCCCAATGTAGAAAAAACAAGTATGTTTGTGAACGTATCAAAAACTTATCTGTTATGAAAAAAATATCTGTTTTAGTATTATTTGCATGGAGTCTACTTATTGTACTTCAAGCGCAAGAGTTGGTCTTTCAAGATAAAGACGGCATAGTTCGCTGGAAAAAAAATAATCAGGAAGTGGCATTGTTCGGTGCCAATTACTGTCTGCCCTCATCATGCGACTACCGTGCGGCAGGCTATGTAAACGCCGACCGCAAAGCGATGGTTCGCGAAGACATGGATCATTTTAAACGCATGGGATGGGATGCCTTGCGCATCTGCTTTTGGGGAGACTTTCAGAATTCTGATCCTGACGGGCATCTGATAGACAACGACCACTTGAATATGATGGATTATCTAATTGCCGAAGCCAGCAGACGAGGTATCTACATGCTTTTCTCGCCTATTGTGACGTACGATTCACAGTTTCCCGAAATGAATGACAACTCCAATACCGGCTATGCTAAACTTTTTGCCAAAAACACATTGATACACGATGAAAAGGCAATTAAGTGTCAGATAAACTATATGACGGACATCTTAAACCATGTCAACCGTTATACAGGACGCTGTATTAAGGACGAACCCAATATCATCTATGTAGAAATTATTAACGAACCCACACAGTTTCCTAATGATATTCCAGGCATGGTGAAATACATCAATTGCATGTGTAAAGCTATCAAAAGCACTGGATGTAAAAAGCTGATATACTACAATCTGAGTCAGAATTTCGATGTAGCGCCAGCCATTCAGAAATCTATGGTAGACGGAGCTACCTACGCCTGGTATCCACAAGCACTGAATAACGGACATCGTTTCATAGACAACGGATTGCACTTTGTAGACAGATATGAGCCTCTGGTAAAAGATGGGCTGAAAGGCAAGAGCCGCCTTGTGTACGAATTTGATGCAACGGACACGGAAAACGGCTACTTATTGCCTGCCATGACACGAGAGTATAGGCGCGGAGGCATACAGTTTGCAACCATGTTCTCCTACGATGAACATCAAACAGCTTCACGCAATTTAAGCTGGCAAACACATTTTCTAAATATGGTATATACCCCATCCAAAGCTATCGGCGGTATGATTTCGGCTCAAGTGATGAAACGCATACCCAGAGGGAAGCATTATGGATACTATCCACAAAATAACAATTTCGGAGACTTTAAGGTAGACTTTTACCAAGATTTGGGACAGCTGAATGCCGAGGACATGTTCTACTATTCTAACAATACCACCGACCAACCCAAAAATGTGAAAGCCCTGAAACATATTGCTGGTGTGGGGTCATCTCCCGTTGTACAATATGAAGGTACCGGAATCTATTTCATTGACAAGGTAGCCGATAACGAATGGAAATTAGAGGTTTATCCCGACATTATGAACGTTGACGATCCTTTCAAGGCAGGAAGCGTGAACCGGGTTGCCCGTCAGGCCGTTTGTCTCAATCGTAACATCCACATTCAATTGCCTGGTTTACAAACAGCACTTTGCATATATCCCGGTAAATATACATTCAAGAACAACCTGTTAGTAAACTACGAAGCACTTCCCAATCAGGAATACTATAATAAGGAAGCCATGAAAGATTGGAAAGTAAACAACTCCACGTTGACAGAAATGCCGCAAAGTCGCCCAGGCGTTTTCGCATGTGAGGTGTATGGTCCCACACTGCCCAAACAAGTCAATCTTTACATTCTGTCAGGTTGGAGAGGTGGAAAGCGCATCCCCATGGCGCACAAGAGTGGTTTCCGTTATGAGACAGAAGTAGACCTAAGCAAGTATCCATTAGGTGAAATTGGCTATCACTTCGGCATAGAATATACTGATGGCAAATTACTATTTCCCGCCAAGATCATCGGCGCAGCCGACGAGTTTGGCTACTATGAACAGGAGCAATACAATCTGCGCATCGTGAATAATAATACTACCCTCACCCTTTTGGACAAGAATGACAATATAAGAAAACTGAGGCGAAGCAGACCACACAATAGCCCCGACAACCAAGTTTCACAGGTCTATGTAGGCGATGAGATGGTCAAAGCCTTCCGGATCACCACTCCCGACCTAGAGCGTAAGGATACTTACAAATTACCTTGCGATGTCACCCTATCCAAATACATATCTCCCCTTATCGACAGTCGCGATTGGAAGACATCTACACCCAAGTACATCCGAATCGAAGCACAAGGACTGACTAATACAGACAAAGCTATCATCAATTTTATTGATACGGAAGGCCGTGGCTATGGAAATACCTTCTCTATCAAGCCCGACATGCAGCAGATTCTTATTCCCGTTTCAGCTCTAAGGCCAACCAAGGGAGTTATTCTACCTCAAGAATATCCTGGAGGTATTACTCCATATTATTATCCCGCATCTACCCGAGACAATGACAATGTGCCGCTGAAGTGGGAAAATATAGATTTTGTACAAATATCCTTGCGTGATGAAATCTATCCTGTGGAACAGCTGAAAGACAAAGGAATAATTATAAAGAAAATTCAATTGGTATTTTGATACTATTTAGAAACTCAGTTCTAATCTTATATAAGAACATGGGAAAGCATCCTATCGGGGAACTCTCCCATGCTTTTTTAATTTTTCCCGTTTTTATTCCAGATATACGTTATGTTTGACCGGAGTCAGGATGAAGGGGAACTCATAATCACCGCAAGGCAACATGTACTGTTCGAGTGGCGGTCTGTCCCAGCTGTTCACATACCTCAAGCCCATCTGTGCCTTATCTATGATTGGTGAGATCGGCCTTCTTTACTTTGGGTGAGTGGCTTTATCCTTTGACCTCTCGTCTAGTGAATAGATGATGTGTGCAGGGGGGAAGCTGAGAACGGAGCAACGGCTATCACTTCCAGCCTTTGCTTGTGGCATTCAACTGCTTCCATTAGCGGATATAGGTCTTGGTCTCTGTTTCCTGCGGACGGATGTAGGAATAGAACAGCTCGTCTACGCTCTGACAATAGATGACCAAATCGGTACTGTGGTTACGGCCGTTGTAATTCTCTATCAGACCGTAAGTATAATATTCGATAGTCTCGAATGTCTGAGTCATTTGCATACCGAAGTGGGACATGAGCGATAACAGTACAGTCTATTTCCGTCAGTGTTTTAAAGATGAATTTGGTATGGCTCCTTCTGATTATCTGAAAAAGATAAAACCGGAATAGGGCGGTTATGTAAGCCGTTTCTTCCATATAGTTAAGCCCTTTCTTACGGTTACCTACTACAGACTCCGCCAGTGGACTGTAAGGTCCGCTTGGGTGGACCATACAGTCTCCCTCAATGGACTCTATAGTCCATTGAGGGAGACTGTAGTAGGTAACCGTAAGAAAGGGCTTAATTGTAGGCAAGAAAAGCCTTAGCTAATAGGAAGATTGACTCTTTGAAGGAAAGTTGCTGTTTCTCAATTTGTATGTCTATAAATGATTGTAGAATGCTTTTACCGCTTCCCATTGATAGTAAGGGGCGATAGGGCTGTCAATAGGTAGCTTTACCTCATTCTCATTATGTAGCAATTTTACAATAACTTCTCCTTGTCCGTTCTTGAAAAAGATCAATTGAAGGTTGGCTCCCATGGGTGAGATGCGGAAATCCTGCCAGGCCAGGTAATACCGGTCGGGGTCTGTCTCTTGATTGGAGCATCCTTCTACTTGCATGAGTGCCAACAGACGAATCAGGTTGGTGTCGTGCCCGAAACGGAGGGTGGCGCACGGAGTTCCTTTGCGAATGGCGTGGTCGGCACTTTCTATAATGTTCTTCAATAAAGATTTTGCACTTTCGGGAGCTACACCTCCATTGAGCGGAGCATTGGCGTTACAGATATACATCCGGTAATTGATGGACTGCCAAATGTTGAACAGCTCTTCTTTTTCAAACAAATCGTAGAAGGAAAGCGGTAACTCTACATCTTGCATATCCGATGCAATCCAGTAGAGTCCCATCATAAGTCCGCGAGGGTCTTTCACTTCTTGGGGATTCGTAAAGAGCGTGGCGGTCAATCGTTCCGGACGAATATGGCTTTCTTCGTAGCATCGGAAGCCGGTCCTCCATGCAGCACTGTCCGAACTGAACTCTTCAAGTTCCGGTGAAGTGTAGGCTATGTAGTCCATGTATCTCCGGTTGGCTTCACGGGTAATCCGGAGGGAGGGGTTGAGCTCTTTCAGCTGTTCCGAGAATGCGGACATACTCATGATGCAACGCACGGAGGTGCTGGAACGTGCCGATATGCAGGCACTGTCCCGGAATATTTGGGGGTATTGTTGATACAGTCGTCTGGCTATGGCTTTATGTTGTCGTTCTCCTAATGAAGTTAAGTCTCCGCCACGTCCGCGGGCGTTTTCCCATACTTTCTGAAGTCTGAGCCGGACATCCTCACCTAAAGCGGTAAGTCCTGATTTCTCGTGAAACGTATCAAAGACACGAATGACTTCCAGATAGCGTTCGTCCGAAGTCATCCAGCGGGAACCGTGGCGTCCGTAATGGCTGACGTAGAAAGGGCTGTAACCTTCGGGTGCCGGAGTCCGTATGCCGTCTGGCGTGGGATAAGCATAATAGATACTGCCCATCTTTTCCGGGCTTTGCATGATCTCTTCTTTCAGATGGTGTGCAGGGAGAGTTACGGGGACTGCCTTCCAATTGATGCCGAGCGGATTGTTTTGTATCTCCCATATCAGAGGGAAATCCGGATTGTCCATAATCCACATTTCGCATCCGTCTACTGAGTCGTTTACATGCAGCAGGGGGTACCCCATGGCTTGTGACTTCGTATCAGCCAGCCGGTATTCTGTTTGATTATAGTGAAATTCCTTTTGACTTTTCAGTTCTTGATAGGCGGTTGCTGAAAGCAGGGCGAAGGTCTCTTGAGCGGGGAGACAGATATGCCGTCCGTCTTCCGGTTGTAAGAAGCTTAGTCCGGCAGCCGTTTTTAAAGCTTCTTGGGGCATGGCGTAACTGCCTGATTGCCATCGGGTGTTTCTTTCAATTCCCCAATGCAGATAAAGGGTGTCATTGGACTGGCTGAAAGTAAACTGGTACTTTCGGGTTTGTCCATGCAGTTTGAATACGAATAACAGAGGGTGGGTAATGATACCTTGTGCCATTACGCTTCCCATCAGGCTGCCGATAAGCAGAAAGCATATAAAAAGTTTTTTCTTCATCATACGTTACTCTTTAGATTCGGGAAATAGCTTGCTCCCCCCAGTTGCCGGGACGGGGACCCATTTTTAAAACCAACTTGCCTCCTCTGATGATATCATGATGGCGGATGGTGGAATATGGATAATTCTTTCCATTCAATAGCACCGACTGGATATACCTGTTCTTTTCGGAAAGCCCTTCGGCTTTGATCGTGAATGTTTTGCCTTCCTGTAAATGGAAACGACTCTCTGTCAGTAGAGGGGTATGGATTAAATAATAGTCTTGTCCGGCATTGGGGTACAACCCCATCATGTGGAATACCAACCACGATGACATGGCTCCGGAGTCATCATTTCCGGGAAGACCGGCAGAACCGTCATTATAGTTCTTCTGGATAATTTCATGGATGCGGTCGCCGCTTTTATCCGGACGCCCTACCCAGTGGTATAGGCAGGGAGTGAGGAAGGAGGGTTCATTATTCACATTGAAGAAACCCTTGTCAAAGAAAATATCCAGCCGTTCGTCAAACTTCTCTTTTCCGCCACATTGTTCAATGAGTCCGGGTACGTCATGCGGAATGCTGAGTGAATATTCCCAGGAGGAGGCTTCATAAAAGAACATGTTCCACCAAGGAGTATACCAAGGCCTTCAAAGGTAACGGGAGTATATGTGAAGGTGGGTTTCTGGATATGGGAGTTTCCGAAAGGTATTTTGTCTAACCAGTTTCCTTCTTTATCCCGGGGAAGTATGAATCCTTTGACTCCTGCATGTTCATAATCGGCCCGCCACAAGTTCTTCCAGTTGGAAGATTGTTTCAAGTATTGCTGGTACAAGTCTGTCTTGCCTAGTCCTTTTGCTACTAAGGCTATGGTATAATCACAATAGGAGTATTCTATTGTGCGGTTTCCGGCTCGGGGAATACCGTATGGAATATATCCCAATTCCAGATAAGGAATCAGTCCGCCTCTTCCCTCCGCTTCTTCGTTACCTCCGGGCGGTATGGTCGCATCTTTCAGCATAGCTTCCAAAGCCAGATGGTAATCTATGTTTGGTAGTCCTTTTACAAATGCATCGGCTATAACAATTTCGGCGTTGGAGCCGCCTTGTGTCCGTCCGTTACAATTTCCGCTTCGTGCATCAGGCATGTAGCCGTCCCGTTTATAGATATTGATCAGTGAACGTACAATGTCTGTTTCTCTTTGAGGGTCAATCAGTGTGATAAGTGGAGTTGAGGTGCGGTAGGTGTCCCAGATAGCATAAAAATCATCATAATAAGGTTCCGGATCACTCCATAATGGATTTTCACCGGTACGGTCTACAGGCATTAACATGGTATGGTAGATACCGGTATAAAACATACGCTTATATTTTTCGGGTGTATTTGAGGCTATATCAATGCGTTGCAATAAGTTTTCCCATTGTGCCAATAAGGCTTGCCGGGTGTCCTCAAATGACCAATGAGGTATTTCGTTCCATACATTCTCTCTGGCTTTGAGAGAACTGATAAATGAAATTCCGACTTTCAGTTGAATGGTATTTGCAGAAGAAGGGAAACGCAACAAAGCTCCGGTTTTTTGTTGGGAGTCTGGCTGGTATCGTTCATTGCTGATCTGGTTTCCTTTCCATGTGGTCGTTTGTACAAAGGGATGGTCGGTTACTGCATAAAAATAAACGGTGTAGGCACGTCCGTTATTCCAACCTCCGCGAATACGGGTATATCCCATTACTTCGTGATCGGATATGATTTGAATTTCCGAACCTACAAATTGTTGTGCTTCGCGGGCATCGGGGGTCGGTTGTTCACCCAGGAAGAAGCCGGCGTCAACCAACAGGGATTTTAAGGAATCTTCGGGATAGGTGAATCGGTAGAATGAGGCGCGTGGAGCAGTTGTTATTTCAGTATATATGCCTGTTCTCTGGAATTCGGTAGCATAATAGCCCAAGCGGATTGTTTCATCTTTGCGATAGTCTATATGATTGAGCTGATCCATACCTTTGCCAAAAGGCATGACAAGTATGTTGCCATATTTAGGACCTCCTCCTGTCCCGCTGACGTGTACTTGGGAGAACCCGTTGACTTGTTCGGGCATAGGCAGCCAACCACTATTGGGATGGACAGTGCAATCGGGCGATGGTTTCACCATACCATAAGGGCAGGAGGGGCCGATAAATACCCGTCCCAGTCCTTCCGAACCGATTCTGGGATCTACGTAATCAGAAAGTCTGGCTTCCTGTGCCGCGACCGTCACGGGCAGCAGCAGGAAGACCAGTCTAAACAAAGAAACTTTGAATGGAATGTGGGTCATAATTATTTCTTGTTTATTTTTACACGTATTGTATTCTTCTTTTTGATTTCTCCTCCGGCTTGTGTCAATTGAGGGAAGGCCCAATAAATGTTATAGCCGGTAATCCGGATATCCGAAGCGGTGTCCAGATAGAAAGCATAAGTCTTGTCATATACAAAACCATCTCCGTTACAAGGACGTTTGTCATACACACCGCCTTCATAATCGGTACGTTTTAACAACTTGACATCTATTTCATCAAAGTAGATATGGTGCACCTTCTCCGGAGTGTCTCCCCCTACGAAAATGCCGTTTTCACTAGTGCATTTAATCTGATTGAAGAAAATGTTGCTGACTTCTCCCGAGTGTCCTTTCGTTGCACCTTTGGGGAAACGCCAGCCTGCATCTTTATGATTGCCTACGGCACGAGGGTATGAGGTGACATAGATAGGTTCCGCTTTACCCCACCATACATCAGAATAGAACATACAGTCTACTAATATATTGGAGAAAATGATATTGCTCACAGTACCTTCATCCCGGTTTTGTATGCCGATGCCCCGGTTGCTGTTTTTGATAATGCAATTATTGAATAATACATTCTCAATTTTATCCATATTTTCCGAGCCTATCTTAATAGCGCATGAGCGTGAAGTCATGACACAATTAGTCACTACAATATCTTCGCAAGAGCCATATTCTTCAAATTCCCGACGATTCTTCAGGCAAATGCAGTCATCGCCCGATTCAATGAAGCAGTTCGCTATACGTACTTTTTTGGAGTGATCCACATCAATACCGTCACCGTTGCGTATTTTTAGATTATTCAATAAAGAGATGCCGTCAATCAAGGCATCGTAACAGCCTATCAGGTGTATTGTCCAATAGGCGCTGTTCCGGATCGTGATGTCACGGATAACGGTCTTCTCTACATTGATAAGGGTAAGCACATGTGGGCGTGGGTCAAAATCAGTGACGGGCTTCAGCTCGTAGGAATCATCCAGCTCTTTGCCCATGAAGGCGATTCCGTTTCCGTCTATTTCTCCTGTACCGGTAATGGATATTTGTTTTAAGTCTTTTCCACTGATCCACATCATTCCTTCGCCACGGTTTTCGCGGAATGCGCTTTCTGTATAGATGCTTTCATCGGGGTTGGCCAGCAATCGGGAGTTGGGTTCCAGATGAAGGTTCACATAGGATTTCAAATATAGCGGACCGCATAGAAAGGTGTGTCCGGCAGGAATGATTACGGTTCCGCCACCGGCAGCGGAACAGGCATTGATGGCGCGTTGTATAGCGGCGGCATCATCTGTTTGTCCGTCTCCTTTGGCTCCATAGGTCATGATGTCGTACGTGTTCCCTTGATGGGAAATACTGCATCCTGTCACAAACAACAGGAGGCAGCATAAGAGGCTGATGATAGTTTGATTCTTCATATGGATTGTTTTTTATTTTTTGTACTTATTTCATATTGTCGGGAGGCAGGCTGAGGGCGGGTGCTCCCCAGTTTGTATTAGGGTTCGGGCCCATCTGGAACTCTAATGTTCCTCCCTGTATTATATCTTGGTGTGTAAAGTAATTCTTGTCATATCCTTTTCCGTTTAGTTTTGCTGACTGGATATATATATTTTTTTGTTGGCGTTGTGGGCTAATATGGTGAATGTCTTTCCGTTTTCCAAGCGGATGCTCATCCGGGGAAAAGAAGGACTTCCTATTATATAATAAGGTGTACCGGGACATACCGGATAGAATCCCATAGCAGAAAATACATACCAGGCAGACATCTGTCCTGCATCATCATTACCTGACAGACCACCGGGAGCGTTCAGATATTCTGTTTCCATAATATGACGTACCTCCCGTTGGGTTTTCCAAGGTTGTCCGGCATAGTTGAAGAGGTAGGCTATCTGATGACAAGGTTCGTTGCCGTGCCAGTAGCGGTGTTCGCTGAACATGGAATCCAGTTTGGCAATGTATTTTTCTTTTCCGCCCATACATTCCATAAGTCCGTATATATCATGGGGGGCATACCAAGTATAATGGCAGGGAGCTCCTTCGGTGATGAAGCGGGTGAAAGAAAAGGCGTTACCGGCATCGGTGAGGAAACTTCCGTCAGCGTATCTGCCTTGGGCATATCCGGTGCCAGGGTTTATTACGTTACGGTAATATCGTGCACGTATCATTAGTGTATCATAAAGTCCTGTTTTTGTGGATCAGGAAAGTTATCATCTGATGTTTCCAACTTTTGCAGAACTTGGGCCAATACGAAATCATCGTATGCATATTCTAAAGTACGTGATACTTGTTCGCAGGTGTGAAAGGCTTCCGGTACGCTGTCTTCCAAAGGAATGTATCCATATTTCAGATAAGAATTCAAGGCGCGTCGTCCCATTCCGTTTTTGTATTCTTCATAGGTGGAGGGGGTCTTGAATGCGTTCTGGAGCATTCCTTCGCAAGCTTTGTTGATATCAAAATTACGGATTCCTTTGATATAGGCATCTCCCAGTGCGGAGATGCAATGATCGCCTATCATGGCTGCGGTATAACTGTTCCAACAAGGAAATATAGGCAGCCAGCCGCCTTGTTCATATTTGTCCACCAATGATTGCATCATGTCTCCGGCTTTCTTTGGGGTCAGGATATTGATTAACGGATGGAGAGCACGGTAAGTATCCCACATACTGTAATCTTCATAGTAATTTCTACCGTTGGCTGATTGTCTGAACGGGTGTCCTGTGGAAAAGAAGGATAGCGCCCGTCTACATCATTGAATGTACGTGGCAGGAATGAGGCACGGTAGAGTGCTCCGTAAAATTTCTCTTTATCGTTTCGGTTGTTTGTCTGTACTGTAACTTGTGAAAGCCTTTGTTCCCAGATGGAGTTCAGTTCCTGTCGGGTGCGGTCAAAATCCCAATGAGGTATCTCGGTGTCCAGATTCTTTTGAGCGCCTTCCATGTCAGTAAAAGAGGAAGCGGCTTTGATTAATACGGGTTCTTCTGGGTGTATTTTGAACCGGAGATATGCACCTATACCTGTTCCATCGGCTATCTGTCGTTGTCCGGCGAAGAGACTGTCATACCGGAATGTACCATATTCCTCTATTTCATTTTGATATTCAATGACAAAGTACCCGTTGTATCCGGCGGGGGCTCCCCAGCCTTGATAGATACGGTGTACGGGATTGTATCCGCGTATCTGTTTTTTTATAGTATCGATTTCAATATATCCTTCTCCCTTCATCGCTGTTAGGATTGACTATGAGATAAGCATCTTCCGGTTGGTTATAAGTGAATCGGAAAATGGCTGAACGGGAACGTCCGGTCATTTCTGCAAAAATGGAATAATCTTTGAGAAGGACGGAGTAATAGGCAGGCGTTGCTGTTTCTTCTTGGTGAGAGAACAGGCTTCCTCGGTCTTGGGGGAGATATTTCAGTGTACCCGATACAGGCATCAAGGTCATGGAACCGTAATCCTGTGTACACCCTCCGACAATCCAATGTGAATTGCGGAAACCTTGTATTTTCGTATCTTTGTAATAATAGGGAGCCTTGCATTTTATTTCTGTATCTTGTGTTTGGGGAGTCCAAAAGTTCATTCCGTTGGGCTCTAGAACAGCAGGCAGCGTTTGCCCGTACTCTTCGGTATTTTTGCCGAAAAGTTCTGCGGTGTGGGTTGCGCTTGGTGCAGTGCCCGTACGGGTATCTACGTAGAACAGTAGGGATTCTTCCTGATGACCGATACAAGCAGTAAACAGGCTGCATATAATCAGCAGGTAAGATAGGGTACTTTTCATAGCTCTTCTTGGAAAAGGGTTATTTTTTAATCTCCTGACGGAGCATTTTTACAAAGAGTTCCGGCCGGTCCAGATTGACTAAATCGGGATGGGCTTCAATCGCTTTTTTATATTCTTTTTCACTCGCATTCTGAATAGCAGCCATTATCTTGATATGATTGCTTTTGCAGAATTCTTTGAATTGAGGAGTGATATTGAGGATATCTGTTTCTACATAGGCCGGGGTGCATATTTTCATCCATTTCTTCAGAGCTGCTATATTGGAGGCATTTACTTTAATCTTCATTTCCGGAGCGATTCTGATAAATTCTTTCAGCATTTCAGAGTCTGCAAACCAGAAGAAACTTTTATTTTCATATCCTTTTTGGCGTACTAATATAACCAAATCTTTTATCGGAGTTCCTCGTTTTACATCAAAAAAAATGTGTGCCTTTCCTTGTAGGGTGTCTAGCATTTCGGCTATACGGGGTACGTGAATGCCGGTAAATTGAGAACTGAACCAACTGCCGGCGTCTAATTTTTCAATATCTTTGGATAGCATATCTTGAATGGGACCTTTACCGTTGGTAGTACGGTCCAAAGTTTCATCGTGCAGATTATAAAGTATATTGTCTTTACTTTTGCGCACGTCCACTTCTATCCAGCCGGCTCCATGTTCCAATGCAGCTAGAGCTGATGGAATGGTGTTTTCCGGCGCTATATGGTTCGCTCCTCTGTGTACTACGATTTCGATAGAGTCCTGGTACATCATTTTTTGGGCATATATAGGAGATGGGAATAATGCCAAGATAGATGTCGCAATATGAAGCAATAAGATTTGATGAAGTTTCATGAATTATTTTTTTGCTTTAAAGGTTTTTATAAGAGCTTGCCGTAACAAGCCCTTATAAAAACTTATTTAATTTATTAATAACCGTAATTTTGCTTCCAGTTGGTGTTTGAATTCATCAAGCCGACAGATACAGGAAAGATCCTACGCCATTTCTCGGTCTTGGCTTCCGGATGATATTGATTTTTATATCCCCAGTCGTCTTCGAACTTTCCAAAACGGATTAGGTCATTGCGACGCCATGTTTCTGCGTAAAATTCACGTGCACGCTCTTCAAGCAACTCGTTTAATGAAGGAGTATGCTCTAATAATGGAGCGTTACAATAGCTGCGTATTTGGTTGAACAGGGATTGTGGCGTATCACCGTTCGTAGCTGTTGCTCCCCCGTAGAATAGCTTCTGCTTTCATTAGCAGAATATCTGCATAACGGAAGATAGGTACATCATTGCTTTGATTCCGGTTATAGAGGTTATAATCGTCTGCTTGAATAGCCCATTTGATGCATCGGTATCCCCGGCACCATGCGTTCAAGTCATTTCAAGATCCATTTGGTCATTCAAGATGGTGATATTCTTGGTGAGGACAACTTGTTGTCCGTTGTATATATAAGGTTCTGTTCCCATTGTATGTGTGCTGATGTCATAATAGTTGATCGCACCTTTCATGATGATCTCATTGCGTTCATCTCCTTCTAGGCAAAAACGGTCTGCTGCTTCAGGAGTAACGATGAAAACGCCTCCAGCATTTTTGGATAGTGTTATACCGAACAGTCCTTTGCCGTCCGCACCATCATTGTTGAATTTAGGCCAGAATTGGAAACGGGCGTAAGTATTGGCTCTGGTTGATGTTTCATTATTTTGGTATGGCATTGCATAGATGAAATCCTTAATCTGATAGCCGTTGTCTGGCATGAATTTCTTGCGATAACCATCACTGAGATCGAAATGACCGGAGGCGATGATATCATCGCAATATTTTATGACATCATTCAATTTGGAATTAGTCATGCTTGGATCATAAGTAGCTACATCATCACAGGTATAAACAGCCCAGTTTATATAGAGTTTGGCAAGGAGAGCCTCAGCCATCCATTTGGTTGGTTTGCCATAAGTGGAAGCATCAACATCTTCTTTTAAACCGCCAGAAGCCAAAGCACGGAGCAGGTCGCTTTCGATAAATTTTGTAATTTCGGAACGGGGAGAACGGTCGATAGCTTCAGAATCGCCGATCAAGTGGTCTAATTTGGGAGTTGCTCCGAATGTATCCATAAAAATAAAATGATAGAAAGCACGCATGGCAAGTGCCGGAGCAATCAAGGCTTCCTGTTCGGCATTGTTTTCATCTTCTCCACCCAGGTCAAAAATTGCTTGGTTGCATTTTGTGATTGCAGCCGGAATATCACCAGCCCAGTCCACGTGTGCGTCTCCTGGAAGGCTGGCGTGAAGAGAGGAATGGATATAGTTGCCGCCATCATACCAGTTACCACCAAATGTTACTGCCATGAACTCATCGGAAGACAGCAGGGCAGCTTCCATATAACGACGTCCTAATGCTCCGCCGAATCCATAATACAAACCTGCCATTTTAGCTTCCTTGGCAATTTCGGAATCCGGGTATTCGGTATAAGTGGACTTAAGATCCACATTTAGATCTGTGCAGGCGGAGAAGGTAAGCAGACTACCTACCAGCCAGGTTGTTAATTTTATGTTATTTTTCATATCAGTTTTCAATTATATGGTTAGAAGTTCACGTTTAGACCGATCATAAATGAACGGGTACGCGGATAGTAATTGGTGCGTCTGTCCATACCCGGTTCCAAGCCTCCAAGGTTGATTTCCGGATCACGGCCGGAGTAACCGGTAATGGTGAATACATTATTACAAGTGGCGTATAGCTTGAGCGAGTTTATCCAGTTACCAATTTTGCCGAAAGTATATCCCAATGAAACCGAGGACAGACGGAAATAACTACCGTTCTCTATCCAGCGATTGGATGGTGCTTGAGATTGTGTGTCAGTAGCACGGTGTTCGGTAGCTACGCTTTTTAATACATTGCGGCCTTCTTTCACAAAAGAAACATTAGAGTATTGTTCTGCAGTGGCGTTGTAGATATCTTGTCCAAAAACACCAGTAAAGAATAAGTCGAGATTCCAGTTCTTGTATTGGAAGTTATTGCTCCAGCCTAAATTTAAATCAGGTTGTGCGCAGCCGGTAATAGTACGGTCTCTATCAGTTTCAGGATCTGTGGTCGTTTCGCCTGTACGTTCACCCGTTTCAGGATCGTGTACATAAAAGATGGATACTCCTTGGTTATTGTAGCCGGCCCATTCGTAGGTGTAGAAGGTGCCGATAGGATGTCCTTCCATGATGCGCTGTACGTCTGCATTTGAAGAATAACCTGCGATTTCAGGATCGGCTGCACGGATATAATCTACGGAATATTCACTGTTGGATATACTTTCTACGTTATTTTTATTATGAGATAAGTTCAAACTGGTTTGCCAAGAGAAATTTTTTGTTTGTATAGGAGTGGCATTTATGGTAAATTCAATACCTTTATTGCTGATATCTCCCACATTGGCCGGCATGGTTCCGAAAGGATAGCGGTTTGTGGAAACCTCGTAAGTGTATATCAGGTCGCTGGTACGCTTGTCATAGTATTCGATGGTTCCTCCTAATCTGCCTCCAAAGAAGCTGAAGTCCAGCCCGATGTTCAACATGGCTGTACGTTCCCATTTTAGGTCTGGATTGGCATTTGAGGCGGCTGCCAGGGTATGGTAACTATTCTGTGTGCCATTGGCGTTTGTATAGTTGAACCAACCTGAAGTACTGTAAGTCTGAATAGCCGAATAAGCTCCGAATCCGAGTGAGTTACCACTAACACCATAACCAACACGGAACTTCAAGTCATCGAAAACATTTAAATCTTTGATGAACTTTTCTTCGCTCATGCGCCATGCCAACGATGCGGATGGAAAAGTTCCCCAACGGTTGTTCTTTCCAAAGGCAGAGGAGCCGTCACGGCGAATTGTTGCTTGAAGCAGGTATTTGCTGTTGAAGGAGTAGTTGATACGTCCATAAAATGAGATCATACGTAAAGTTTCCAAATGACCGTTATTATTGCTGGTGATACCGCCATTCTGCCAATCCATTTTATTGGCAAGGTTCAGATTATAAAAAGTGGTGTTATCATTGTAAAAGTCGTAGACATCCAGACCGAAACTGTCATTGTCATCATTCTGTTCCCATGAATAACCGGCCATCAGGCCCAGTTTGTGGATATTGGCGAATGTATGATCATAGTTTATGTATGTTTCAAGAATTTTTTTCTTGTTTTCTGTTGCAATACGTTTAGCTTCGCCATTTCGGGTGTTATATTGGGATTTGCTGGTATGGTATTCGTTCCATATATATTGTTCGTCTTGATAGGAAAGACTTAAGTTCCATTTTAAGTCCTTAGTGATATCTAAAGTACCTTTGGCTGTTCCTTGAAGGAGTTTCTTGTTGTTTTCAAAAGTATCTTCATTGATCATGGATACAGGATTGAAGTTTTGGGAGATAGTTTTGTCGCTATACCAAGAACCGTCTGCATTGGTGACAGGAACTAGTGGAGAATAATAATTCATGGCATCGAATACGGATTGGCCATCTTTGGCGGAATCAACGGTGGTACCTTTTGATTGTGCGGCATTCACGTTAAAGGCTAAGGTGAGCCGATCATTCAGTGCTTTGGTTTGCAAAAATGCGCGGCCGCCGAAACGCTCGAAATCTGTACCACGTACGATACCTTGTTTGTTTTGATAACTCATGCTGGCACTGTATTGAGTCTTTTCTGAACCGCCATTGATAGAAACGTTATGGTTATGACTGATTGCTGTGCGCAGTACTTCATCGTTCCAATTGGTGTTTGCTCCTTTGTCATTCGGAAGAGTGATGTTATTTTCCTTGGCATAGGTGCGGAGTTCGTCGGCAGTCATCATATCTAAACGCTTGGCAATGTTGTCAAATGCAAGATATGCGCTGTAGTTTACAGAAGTGTGCTCACTTTTACTACCTTTTTTGGTGGTAATCAAGATTACACCGTTAGCAGCCTTGGAGCCATAAATAGCCGTTGCAGAAGCGTCACGAAGTACGTCAATGCTTTCAATATCTTCGGGAGCAATCAGACTTAATGACATACCGGGAATACCGTCAATAACATAATAAGGTTCCATTGCCGCACCGGTACGCAGAGAAGAAGCCCCACGTAAAGAGATAGAAGCTGTACCAGAAGTCGGGTCGCTGCTTTGTACTACCGTCAAACCAGGAACTTTACCTTGCAACAACTGTCCAGGGTCAGAATAAACTCCTACATTCAGTTTGTCTGCTTTCACAGTGGTAATGGAGCTGGTTACATCCTTACGACTCATACTGCCATAACCTACTACCACAACTTCATCTAATGTTTTAGAATCTTCTTCCATCAGAGTCGTCTAAGAAGATCCTTTTACTTTAATTTCTGTTTAGTTTAACCCACGTAAGAGAATACGAGTGTCTTTCCTTGTGCTACATTCAGTGTAAACTGTCCGTTAAAGTCAGTGATAACACCGTTGGTAGTACCTTTTTCGACTACATTCACTCCGATAAGGGGTTCTCCGGTTTTGTCTGTGACAATACCGTTAACTTGATTTTGAGCAAATGCCAGTGTACTGTTTAATAGGAGTAATGCAAAGACTACTATCTGTGCAAATGTCCTTTGGGTTAGAGATTGTACGTTTAGCATAGAATTTAATTTTGGTTTTGATTAATATGTTCTTGTTTAATACTGCATAGTTCTCTATATATTGTGAATCTGTTGTTACAGTTTGATGTATATTTTCTTAAGATATAGTGGATAACCGATACCCCCCAAAAACAGAGTGAAAACGAGGGCGTAGACGGCTGAGGCAAGGTAGGCGTCGGTTATTCCTGAATGAATGGCTGCATAGGCTGCCGCCTTCCATCCGGTACTTCCCATCATAATGGCAAGTACTTCGCTCAATACATAGAGGAATAGGGGGTTGACGCCGAAGATGATGAAGAAGCGGCACCATTTTTGTTTATTCCTTATGTCTATATAATACATTAGTGTGGCAAGTGACATGGAAGCCGCTCCGCAGGTCACCAAAACAAAAGTAGGAGACCATATTCTTTTATTTAAAGGCAGCGCATCTGCCAATAAATAGCCGATACTCATCAGAATGAATCCGGTCAAGAACAAACGGAGTACTTTGTTTTCTGTCTGATGGCTTTGTATTATCCATTTTCCACATGAAAAACCGATACAAGTGTGGGCGATAGCAGAGAGAGTGCTTACAAATCCTTCCGGATCAATCGGGCTCTTCTGATAGAGATGTGCTTCGCCGAAAAGTTGCCTGTCAATGATGGATAAAATATTGCTTTCATCGCAGGTATAACCGTTCCCCATGCATAATATGACAGTGTAACTTACTAGTAAGATAAAGGTTAATGCGGGGATGAACTTATGATTCATAAATAGGGCTGTAAAAGAAATAACACAGTAACATAAAGCAATGCGTTGCAGTACCCCGGGAATGCGCAGATGGACAAAAGGCAGGAAGTCACCTTCACATACATGGTCAAACCAACCGATTGCCCATCCGATGCATAGAATAAGAAATGTGCGTTTCAATATCTTGGTTACCACTTGTAGGGAAACGTTGAAATTGAATTTGTTTAATGAAATATATGTTGAAATACCCATGATGAACAGAAAGAAAGGAAAAACCAAGTCACAAGGTGTCAGTCCGTTCCATGCAGAATGTTGTAAAGGTGCATACGACACTTTGCCTCCTGCATTGTTGACCAGAATCATTCCTGCTACAGTGATGCCCCTGAGTGCATCGAGTGACAAAAGCCTCTTTTTAATGGGCAGTGCCTGCTGTGCGGTTTCTGTATTGAGCTCTTCCTTTTTCATCTTACTATCAATTGTTTATCAATGTTATAGCCTCTTTCGCTACTTCTATACAATCACCTTCGGCAGATGCCGCATAGATGTTCTTTGCCAGTGTCCATGGTTCTTCCAGGGCATACCAATCTATGGTCATGGCTGGATTATCGGCAGTGGGGGTTGATGAATTACCTACTGGCAGTACAGGAAGTTTGCCATCCAGTTGGTCTTGCAGTACTTGCCAGTATTTTTCCCAACGTTTGTAATAAAAGTCGCGCAGCAGCCCGTTCCACTCCTTATGGGCATAATCTCGTAATTTGCCGATGTCGGCGCAGTAGCGGTTTCCCCATGTGGTGATTTGTACGCGGGCGTTCCATTCGTAGAGGTCTTTCTCTTCAGATGTGATTCCCAGATTGCGCGCTTGTTGAATCCAGTTTCCCGACTTTGAATTCCTTGCGTGTGCCCAGCAGCTTGTCTTGCATTATCAGTAGTTCCAAGAACTGTCGGGTATGTGTGGCATAATTTTTTTTGTCGAAGCTTTTAAAGTCGGCAACAGCGTAATTGTACACTATTCGGGCACGGTCGGCAATGGCTTGTCGGGTGATATCAACTAGATCATATTCAAAGTTGTTGTTACCGCGATATTTGTGTGCTACGCTCACCATCAACCGTGCGGCTTCTGTTGTGGTAGTGGGGTCGTAATAGTTGCACATTTTGCTCCAGCTGGATGCTTGGAAATTATTCAGCGATGGGCGCCCGCAAAAGATACTTTCGTGAGGACCTTGTTGGTTGTTGCCTGCCGGACAGTTGTAGATACCGTTTGCCAGGATCTGCCAAGCTTGCCGGATAGATTCATCGTCTGTGCCATAGCGTGCGCGGATGTATTGTTTTATCCATTCTTCTTTGGTAAACTTTTCTGCACGCCAAGGTAGTTCGCACATCAGTTCGAACATAACGGGATTATTTTCAATGCCTTCCATTGTCAGACCGATGCCTTTTAGCTGAGCGGCCAGTGGATTGTTCTTGGTCAGGTAGAAATTGTGAAGAAGCTGGTCCATCCTTCCATGCAAGCCCACGTTCCCCCCGAAATTCTCCAACAGGCAGAACAACCAGTTGTGTTCTTCGTATCCTTTGTCTCGTTTCCATATAGAGGGAATGCCCCACATGGGACGACATTCGCTAAATAAATCAAGGATAAGCAGATCGCCGGGATTCAGCGCTTTCATCATTTCCGGACGTGGGTTTTCTGTCCATCCCTGCACCACCCACACAGCTTTTGGATTAGCCTTTTTCATTGCATCCATAATAGCCCTGCCAGCTTTGCCGAAGTCTAGTCCGGCAGGCAAGCTTTTGGCTTCATGAAAAGGATCGATGGAGTAGTAGTCACTTGTTCCATACAGCTTTTCGGTCTCTTCGTAAAAAAGGCTGGCAATCTGGGTAAACTTGGGATCGTCGGGCAGTAAGATTCCCGGTCGGTCGAATCCGTTCCATTTGTTGAGGGTGCTTTGGGCGGATTCCGAGGAAGTGTCGCTTGCTGTTTTCTTTTCTTTTCCACTATCAATACGCTTTCCCAAATCCAGCTTGGAGGGGATCATACCCGAATAACCGGGCAGTACGGGGTGCATTCCCCATTCTTTCATTCGTTTCAATATCTTTTTCTGCAAGTCTTCTTGTTGTTCATACCAACTGTCGGGATTAGGGCCTCCCCATCCTTCCAGATTGTTCATTTCCCACCAGGCAAGGAATGCCGGACCGGCAATAAAATTATTGATTTGCTGTTTGGAAAACCCCAACCGGAGTAATAGGTTACGCCATACACATTCATGTCCTACGGCAGCGAGCGGCAGGTTGATTCCGTGTAGTGCCATCCAGTCCAGTTCCTTTTCCCAACGTTTCCAGTCCCAGAATGCCATGGAGTAGGAGTAGGTGCAGTAATTGAAGTCATAACGCAGGGCCAGATTTGTTTCGTGGCGTTCTTTACGGAAGACGGGAGGAAGAACATTGGGTAGTGAGGCATGCATACTGTTCCATGACAGGTGGATTCCGGCATGATACTTTAAGTACCAGTTGATTCCGGTTGCTATATTAATATAGGTGTTACCTCGTATCACTACCTTGTCGCCTTTCCGGTCTAACTCGAAAAAGTCGTTAGAGCTTTTGTGTAGTTCGACTACGAACTTGTTCGATGCTCCCTTGTCTATCCTTTCCAGCATTCCCTTGATGGGGTTTGCCAGTATACCGGAGGGGAGTAATATCAGCCAGCTCAATAATAAGAATGTGTTTTTCATATACATTTGCATTTCTGTTTTTTACAAATGTAAGGGAAACAAAGCTTTTTATAGGAGAATATGGTGCACAAATGGAGTAAAATAGTAAAGTGAACTATTTTTTTCCAAAATATTCGCTTGGAAGTACTCCAAACAGCTCTTTGAAGCATTTTGTGAAATATTTAGGGTCGTTAAAACCTACGGCATATGCGATTTCTGCAACAGAAATGTCACATTCTACTTTGGTTAAAGTGTCTTTTGCCACATTTAATCGGTAGTTTCTCATGAATTGACCAATGGATTGCCCTGTCAAAGATTGTAATTTCTGATTGACTAAGGTTTTGCTGTATCCCATATCGCGGATAAAGCGCTCTAAGTTATAATCCGAGTCGGCATAATGTTCTTTCATTAAATTGATTGCCGATGTCATAAATGTGTTGTCTTTGGAACTAGCGTTTATATTCAATGTTTCACAATTCATACTAGTGGAGAACATGGATTTGTATTTCTGGCGTAAGGCAAGTATATTTCGGATACGTAATCTTAGAATAACCTCATCAAATGGTTTGCACAGATATTCATCTACTCCTATTTCATAGCTGATTCTTTCTTGGGCTTCAGACCGGAGGGCAGTGAGCATGAGAAAGGGGATGTGGGAAGTAGCCAGATTAGCTTTTACCTGGCGGGATAATTCATTCCCGTCCATGACGGGCATCATCAGGTCGCTGACAATCAAATCAATCGTTTCTCTTTGAATCAAGTAAAGAGCTTCTGCACCGTTCTGTGCTTCTTTTAATTGATAATTGTTTTTGAGAATGGAACAAATATAAGTACGCATATCTGCATTATCTTCAACAATGAGGATGGTTTCCTTTTTCTCGTTTCCATTGGCAGGAATGGAAAGTGGATGTTCATTCTGCTCATATTTTTCTTTTTCTGATTTGGCTTGGGGGATACCTTTTTCCAAAGGTAATAGTATTCTGAAGAAAGCTCCTTGCTTGGGATTGTTTCCTGCATAGATGTTGCCTCCGTGTAGAGAAATGATTTTCTTACATAAGAATAGTCCGATTCCTGTGCTGCTTTGTCCATAAACGGGATATTTGATGCTCTTTTTGGATTGGTAGAAGCGTTCGAAAATACGTTCTATATCTTCGGGTACGATACCATTACCTGTATCTTTTATATCTATGAACAGCCAGGTATGGTTGTCTTTGTCGGTAAGGGAAGCCACATACAAACTTATTTTTCCATAATCGGGAGTGAATTTAACAGCATTGGATATCAGATTAATAATGGCTTTGCGCATATATTCAACATCAAATATCCAAAACGGGGTACAGAGCCGGAAGTAGGTGATGATGTTTATGTTCCGTTCATGGGCAAATACTTCGAAAGGCATTAATATATTTTGTATAAGGCGGATAAAGTTTTCGTTTGTCTTATTTAATACAACTTTGTCTGCATCTAACTTTCTGAAGTCCATTAATTCATTGACTAGTGATAGCAGATAATTGGAATTCCGTTCAGCTATTTGTAGCTGTTTCTTTACTTCCGGCTCATGGCTTTCGTCAAGGGCGCGTTGGATGGGACCGTTGATTAAAGTGACTGGTGTCCGGAATTCATGAGTGATATTGGTGAAGAAAGCAATTTTTTCTTCCGTTACCTCCTCGACGTGTCGTGCCATTATTTCTAGTTGTTTATTTTGTAACTCTAGCTCATGGGTGCGTTGGGCTACTTCTTTTTCCAGTTGTTTTTTCTGTTGACGGTACAGACTTATTTTCCATTGATAAAAATAATAGCTGCCTACGGTGATCAGAATGGCAAGCAATAAATAGAACCACCAGGATTTATAGAAATAAGGAGTGATGGTTACTTTGACTTCCGTTATTTTATCAGACCAATGTCCTTTCTCGTCTGTGGCACGGACTTGGAACACATATTTTCCGGAGGGAATGAAATTGTATCTAGCAGTATGTTCGCCAGGAAGGGTTTCTGTCCATTCATTCTCATAATTTTTCAAGCGGTAGGCATATTTCACTCGGTTACAGTTTCCATAGTTTAAGGTGGAAAACTCGATGGAAAAACCATGATCTTTTTCGTGCAGACGGATGGTATGTAAATTTGTTACCGCGCAGGGAGTTTTTCCGTCTGCTGGAGGATAGACCATGGTACCGGCGACACTGATTGAGGTCAGTTTGACTTTGGCATCCTGCTTTTTTATCTTGGCTATATCGGGGGTGAAAGCGACTAATCCGTTTATAGTACCGAAATATAACAGATTATTTTGGGGAGAATAATAAGATGCGTTCCAATAAAACTGATTATTGGGCAGTCCGTCTTCTTTTGTATAATTGGTGAAAGTCATGGTTTGTGTATCCAGTTGGGCGATGCCGTGGTTGGTGGACATCCACAGATGTCCCGTTTTATCTTCCACAATACCTATAATGGTATTATTGGGTAACCCGTCCTTGCGGGTGTAGTTATGAAATGTGAACTGTGTTCCGTTTTCTTCCGCTAGTTGATATAGTCCGTTCCCATTTGCCTCCCAGCCAGATGGTACCATTATGATCTTCTATGATACAGTTTATTTTTTCTAATTGCAATGAAGTGGGTTCCGTCAGTTTATGTTTTAAATAGGTATAGCTGAATTGTGTGGAGGAAATGGAGAACGAGTATAAATCCATAATGAAAACTCCTTCAGATGTTCCCATCCAAAGACGTTTCTTGCGGTCGATAATGATGGACCCTACCGCATCGAATTCATTGTCGGAACGGTCAAACAAGACCCGGGTGAAACGCTTGGTCTTTTTATGGTAGAAATGAAGCCCTCTGGTAGTACCAAACCATAAACCATTGTTCATGGTGTCTTCACAGGCGCTGCTTAGAAAATCTCCCTCCAATCCTATGGAGTCTTCCCGGATATGGCGTTGGAAAGTTTGGTTATGGGGGATGTTCAGATTTAGTTCATTGATTCCGACCCCCCAAGTATATGCCCATAAATGATTTTCGGAATCAATGAGAATGCCACGGATGGAGTTGTTACTAATGGAAGTGGGATTATTCTGGTCAAAAGTATAATGGATGAACTCATCGCTGCCTTTGCTCTTTTTGTTGAGTCCTCCCTCTACTGTTCCTACCCATAGATTTCCGTCTTTGTCTTCGCTGATGGCATTGACCGGATTGGGGGAAAGAGAGGTTTCTCGCAGATAGTTGTATTGCCACACATACGTTTGCAGACAATTGGGAGTCAATAAATTGATTCCTCCTATCTCAGTCCCTACCCAGATATTCTCATTGTCGGTCAGCAGGCAGTTGATGAAATTACAGTTCAACGACTTGTCAGGCATTTCATTGTTTTGGCGGATATAAGTAAAAGTATCGGTATCCCGATTGTATACATTGAGTCCGTTCAGAGTGGAAACGATGACATCTCCTTTGCTAGTCAGTTTAACTCCGGTTATATAGGCTTGACTTAGCATTCCGGGGCGATGATTGGAGTAACGGTACCGGTTCAAACTCTGCCGGGTATGGTTATACTTGAAGAGTCCGCGATTGGTTCCTATCCATAACAATTCCCCGTCAGTTTCCATGCAGAGAATTCTCCAGTCTTCTGAAAAGGGTTTCAGCAGCTCCGATACCATGCTGGTTTTCAGTAAGTGGTTGCTTCCTTTTTCAATACGGCATACATGATTATCTATGCCTGCACAGATGTATTCTTGCAGGTCAATAACAGCGTGGATGGGGGATTCTGTATCTTTTTTCAGTTTATAGTAATCTTTTATTTGCCCGTCTACGCCTAGTTCCAGATACCATAGATTCTTGTCTGTCGATATCCACAGATTGTCCTGCTTGTCTCGATAGATGGATGCAATGTAGTTACTTGCTAGAAATTTCAATTCGGCAGGCAGTTCTTTGTCCGTGTCTATCTGTGTATAATGTTTCAAGTCAATGAGGTCTATTCCTTCTTCCGACCCTATCCAGAGTCGTTGAAACTTATCCTCACAGACTTTATGCACGTAGTCGTTTTTCAAGCGAATGGAGTGGGATTGGGAATTATAATGAATGAATTGATAGCCATTATACCGTCCTATTCCATTATTAGTAGCTACCCAGATATATCCTTGAGTGTCTTTGTAAATATCATTGATGAAGTTATGGGGTAACCCAGTATCTTCTGTAATGAAGCTGAAATTATATCGGTTGAAAAAGTTATGTAAGTTTTCTCCAAATAAATTCAATGCTCCTCCTATAAGTAGAAAAAGTGCTATGATGTGCGTTTTCATATCAGTACTTGTTTCCCAACAAATGTAAATAATAGTAAGATAGTTCCAAAACATTTGAATGGAAATCTTGTTTTTGAGGGTAATATAAGTAAAATGGCGGGTGGAGATTACAATGGAATTACAAAAGAATGTGATGAAGGCTTTTATGATATGTAGTGATAAAAAAGGCTCGCTATCTGCGAACCTTTGTGCTCTTCGTCTTGGACTTGAACCAAGGACCCTCTGATTAACAGTCAGATGCTCTAACCGACTGAGCTAACGAAGAAAATTTGCATTTGACTTTAAAAGTGCTCTTCGTCTTGGACTTGAACCAAGGACCCTCTGATTAACAGTCAGATGCTCTAACCGACTGAGCTAACGAAGAAGGTTTTTCTCTCAAATGCGGTGCAAAGATAATAGGTTTTTCCGAAATATGCAATATCTTTGCAGAAAAATTTTAGATAAATGGATAAAATAATTGGAATGGGCAATGCATTGGTTGACGTTCTTGTTACTTTGCAAGATGATTCGCTACTAGATGAGATGAGTTTGCCCAAAGGAAGCATGCAACTTATAAATGAAGATAAGTTTTTGAAAATCAGTGGTAAATACTCTGATATGAAAACGCATAAAGCTACAGGGGGAAGTGCGGGAAATACAGTTTTGGCGTTAGCTAACCTAGGGGCACACCCGGGATTTATCGGAAAGATAGGAAACGATGATTTTGGGCAATATTTTAAAAAAAACGGTTTGAAGCAGGGAATTGACATGAAATTGCTCGCCGGTGATTTGCCTACAGGAGTGGCTTCTACTTTCATTTCACCGGATGGGGAACGTACTTTTGGAACTTATCTGGGAGCTGCTGCTACTATGAAAGCCGAAAATCTGACGTTGGATATGTTTAAGGGGTATGCATATCTATATATAGAAGGATACTTGGTACAGGATCATGAATTGATTCTTCGTGCTATGCAATTAGGAAAAGAGGCTGGATTGCAAATCTGCTTGGATATGGCCAGTTATAATATTGTGGAAGGGGATTTGGAATTCTTCGATATTTTGATAACTAAATACGTGGATATTGTTTTTGCTAATGAGGAAGAGGCAAAGGCTTATACAGGCAAGGATGCATGGGGGGGCTATCAATGAAATTGCTTCTAAATGCAGTGTTGTAATAGTAAAACTAGGTGCCCAAGGTTCATGTATAAAGAAAGGTACGGAATGCATCAAACTAGAGGTACCTCCGGTAAAAAAAGTCGTGGATACCACTGGCGCGGGAGATTATTATGCAGCAGGTTTTCTGTATGGACTGACTTGTGGTTATTCTTTGGAGAAGTGTTCCATTATAGGTTCTATTTTAGCATCCAATGTGATACAAGTGGTGGGTACAACCTTATCAAAGAAAAAATGGGACGAAATAAAGTTAAATATAGAGGCCCTTCTACAGGCTTGAATAGAATAATGTATTAATTTGCGGTTCACAAATACATAAAGTGATGAAGTGGAATAGTAAGAAAATATTGTTAATGATTTGCGTGGGCCTGACAGGTAGCGCTTTGTTTAGTTTTAATAAAGGTGATGACCGTAATTTCCAGATAGCAAAAAACTTGGATATCTTCAATGCGATATTCAAGGAATTGGATATGTTTTATGTTGATACTATTGATCCTGAGAAAGTGATAAAATATGGTATTGATGCTATGTTGGCGCAGACCGACCCTTACACGGAGTACTATCCTGAAGAAGATAATACACTAAAGGAAATGACTAGCGGAAAGTTTGGCGGTATCGGATCGGTAATACGTTATTATACTCCCCGAAAGCGTGTGGCTATTATTGAACCTTCCGAAGGAAGCCCTGCTGCCGAAATAGGACTGAAAGCCGGTGATATCATCATGGAGATCAATGGAAAAGATATGGCCCAGGGAGACAGAATTCCCAATGATCTGACCTCGTATGTCAGTGATAATTTGCGTGGTGAGCCGGGAACAACTTGTGTGTTGAAAGTTGAGAGACCTACTTCTGATAGTACTTATGTGCCAATGGAATTTAAAATAACCCGTTCTACCATCCGTACGAACCCTGTACCTTATTATGGAATCGTAGGCAATAATGTGGGATATATCGTTATCAGTACTTTTGCTATAGAGAACTGTTCAAAAGATATAAAGAAGGCATTGATAGAATTGAAACAGCAAGGTGCTAAATCTATTGTTCTCGATTTGCGTGGCAATGGTGGCGGTTTGTTGGGGGAAGCAGTGAATGTAGTGAATTTCTTTGTGCCGAAAGGGAAAGAGATTGTGGTAACAAAAGGTAAGATTAAACAAGCTGGTACCACTTATAAAACAATGAATGAACCGGTAGATACAGAGATTCCGCTGGCTGTGCTAGTGGACGGTTCTACAGCTTCGGCATCCGAGATTGTTTCAGGTTCCTTGCAGGACCTTGATCGGGCTATTGTGGTAGGAAGCCGTACGTATGGTAAAGGGTTGGTACAGGTTCCTCGTGAATTGCCTTATAACAGTAGCATGAAAGTAACTACTGCAAAATATTATATTCCCAGCGGACGATGCATTCAAGCTATTGATTATGCTAAACGTAATGCTGACGGGTCTGTGGCCCGTACTCCGGACAGCCTGACCAATGTATTCCATACAGCAGCCGGACGTGAAGTGCGTGATGGTGGCGGTATTCGTCCGGATGTGGAGGTGAAAGTTGAAAATTTCCCAAACATTATGTTTTATCTGCTTAATGATGATATGATTTTTGATTATGCTACCCAATATTGTATCAAGCATTCTCAGGTAGGGGAAGTGAAAGACTTTACAATAACAGATGCTGACTATGTTGATTTTAAGAAGATGTTACATAAGCGTAAGTTTACTTATGACCGTCAAAGTGAGAAGATGCTGAAGAACTTGAAAGAAATAGCGGAGTTTGAAGGATATATGGATGGGGCAAAAGAGGAGTTTGCCGCTTTGGAAACGAAATTGACGCATAATTTGGATCATGAGCTGGACAGGTTCTCGAAAGAGATAAAAGATGCTATTGCTCAGGAGATTTTGAAACGTTATTATTTCCAACGTGGCGCGATATTGCAACGCTTGAAAGATGATCCTGATTTGAAAAAAGCTATTGAGACATTGAACAATCAGTCTGAATATAGTAAGATACTTTCTGTTATGAAATAATCGAATGAGGGGCGGATGTACGAATCTGCCCCTCATTATTGTATCATGATACCATTGATGATGCTTTATTTGAACCGGGAAGTATCTATTGGTTTATGCTGTTTTTCTTTATACCCTCCGAACTTGTAGGTAAAGGATAAAGTTATGTTGCGTGAATAGCTGTTGATGTGCATGTCCATATACTGTCCTTTATTACGCAGTGTCACATCTATGTTGCCTTCCATCGAATTGAACAGATCATTGGCCTTCACTTGGATACTTGCTTTTTGGTTGGCAAAGTTCCAACGTATTCCGGTATGGATGGCCCAGATATGATTTAAATCATAACTTCCCTGGATAGATGGGCTCAAATAAAGTCCGGTCAGTTCCATGCGAATATCCGGTTTGGTAGAAAGTATTATATTATTTTGTAACATGGCGAGTCCGATCCACTTGCTGTGGTTGAAGGAAAGATCGAAGAATTTGTTACATTTTGCTTGACGGTATTCAGCTTGCAGTGTGACGTGACTGTCCAACCAATGTCCGATTTTGAAGGGAATGATAGTCGTGGCTGAGAAACTTTGCTGATAATCCCAGTTTAAGGTTTTGTAAATCAAAGCCAGGCGTTCTGTGCTTTGATAGGCTAGTTGCTGAAATAAATCGGGTTGATAGTCATAAGCAGGCTGAAGATATACTTGTTCTTTAAAATATAATTCAGATTTACGGAATAGTCGGTGGATGGCTTTAACATTGGATTGCCTTGTACTTCTTCATAACCACTTATATAGCCGGTACTTTCGCTCAGATCCCAGTAGCTGGGATAGGACTTATCTGATGTGAATGAAAGTTGTAGAATATGTGCTGGGGTCATTACGTATGTTAATTCAGTTGTAGGATAAGCCGCCCATGCATGATAACGGGCCGTTTTGTAATATTCTCCGGTTATGGACGCGCTGAAAGACAAATGTTCTCCCATATTTTTGCTGAATCCGACATAGAAGTCATATGTATATTCGTTATAACGATTGTCTGTGTTAAGTTCGCTCATATCTGTTCCGTTTTGGGTATGATAGAACTGAGTATTATGGTCACTGGCATAAGTTAAAGAGGTGCCATAATTCAAGGTCCACTCTCGTGGTAGTGTGTGTGACTGGTCTACGTATATTTTCCAGCGGTCTATTATTTGTCCGCTAGTCGTATGAAATTCGCTTGTTTGTTTCTTGTTGTCTTTGTTGGTGAATTGCTGATGACTTTCGGAATGGTAGGAGGTATAGTTTATTCCAGCTTTCATACCGAAGCTAGAGAGATAATCTAAAGCGATATTGTGCATTCGAGTCTCTTTTTTGTCCGGTTGTCTGCGGTTGTGATGTTCCCGTCGGAATATGAATGATTATCGTTGTTAGGGTTGAAGATACCGGTATAGGCCAAATTGATATGAGCACTACCATTGAATTTATATTCAGCGCCTGTCCGTACATAATGTGTTATTCCTTTTCTGTCAATGTTATTGTGTTGACAGATATCATATACATTATTTTTTAAGGTGTGGTGTGAGTACGTATCTGTAGTTTGTCTGTTTTGTTCATAATGGGTATTATATAGCAAGTCTATATTCCATTTAGGAGTGGTGTAAAGTAGGCTGATTCCTCCTTGTGTGCCATTTCTGTAATTGTATAGATATCCGGCATTAACTTCTCCTTGCAACCCGCTTTCTTCAGGACGGTAACCTTTCAAAAGTAAGTTGATGGCAGCACCTCTTACATGATATTGCGGCGGTGTGCTATACATAATTTCTGCCTTTTCTACACGTGAAGCCGGAGTGTTTTTTAATAAAATGGCTAACTGTTCGTGACTCATTGTTGTGGGTCTTCCGTTTAGAATAATGCTCAGATTGTGTGCGCCTGCCAATGAAAGGTTGCCGTTTATTTCCTGTACACCGGGTAATTGCTGAAGGATTTCATAAGCATTGTTCACGATTCTATGTGTGGTGAGTTGTGACAGATCATACGATAATTTTCCTTCTTCCACTTTTACAAGAGGGCGTTCCCTTTGACGATAACTTCGTCCAAAGCATAATCTTTACTTTTCAGGGTAATCGTGCCTGCGTCTTCTCCTGTAGTTGTCAATAAGAGGGTTTCGTACATGATGTGTTGGAAAATCAGCCGATAAGATGCTGGTTGCCGGTTGAACCTAAAGCAACCGGTGGTATCTGTGATTACGGCGTCCACGAAAGTAGAATCAATGATTTGTAGGATGACGGTTGCACCGTCAATGGCTTGTGCATGGATGTTTATAACCTTTCCGGTAATGGTTTGTGCAGCGGTTGTTCCTATAATCCAAAATAAAAATAGCGATGTGATGATAAAATTTTGCTTTTTCATATCTATTTGTTTTTAATATTTTCTTTAACTTTGACGAAACAAAAGTAGGGAGACTTTTTTCCTTACCTGGTTAATAGCAGGTTAACATTACGTTAACAAAGTATGGATAGGATATAAGTGTATGACAATCAAACATATTCGTTGGGTAGCTTGTATCGGACTGTTGGCAATCATCAGTTTGCAGTACGTTTGGCTTGTAAATACTTATAAGCTAACTAAGGAAAGTATACAGTTCAGAAGCAATGAAGTATTTAGAGATGCAACGATGCGTGAGGTGTTTTATCGCATGGAAGTATATCAAGATTCTTTGCAAAAGAAGTATAAGGACAGAGATACTTCCATTATGGTTAGAATAAGCTTGGATGAAGATTATGATTTTTTAAGGATGACAGGGTTGATGAAAATGTGAACCAATGGTTGATGTCCAATATGCAGGTTTCCATGCAAGAGATTGTCAAGAGGGATTATAAATTGTCTGTTTCTTTGTCAAGTTTAGATTCTATTTATCGGACAGGTCTTGCTGCCGAAGGATTGGATGCAGAGGTAATAACCTGTGTGACAGATTCGCTGGGGAATATTCTTAGAAGCTCCCGTTCCATACAGGTGGGGGATTATGGTTTGTTGAAAACCGGATTACAACCTATCAATTATAAACGCACGGAGAATCTTCAGGCTTTTATTGTTAATCCTTATTGGATTATTTTCCAACAGATGACCTTGCTTCTCATTGCTACTGTCTTGATGATGGCAATGATTGTCTATTGTCTTGTTTATCAGATTCGTATTATTGCCCATCAGAATAAAATAGCTAGAATGCGTGAGGATTTCTCATACGCCATGATTCATGAGATGAAGACTCCTCTTGCCTGTATTTTGATGGGGACCCGAATGTTGAAATCAGGAAAGTTAGATATTTATCCGGATAAACGCGAGAAGCATTTTCAGATATTGGAAGACGAGAGTGAACATTTATTGTCACTGACTAACAAAGTGCTGACGCTGTCAAAATTGGAAAATGCTCAATTGAGGCTTTGGAAAGAGGAGGTACAACTCCGTCCGATGTTAGAGGACCTCATTGAGAAATATACTGCTAAGGCAGATAAACCTGTACATTTCTCTCTTCATTTGGAATCGGAATGGGTATATGCTGATGAAGAATTCTTGAAAGAAGCTATTGGTAATTTGGTAGACAATTCTATAAAATATTCAGGTGAAGAGGTGGACATACAGATTTCATCCTTGCGTCAGGACTATAACTTTTATTTGATAAAGGTAAGAGATAACGGCATAGGTATTCCGTTGAAGGATCAGAGCCGTATTTTCGAGAAGTACGAACGTGCTTCGGCTGCTGACCGCAGCCGTAAAGGTGGTGCGTCAGGTTTCGGACTGGGTTTGAATTATGTTTTTCCGCGTGGCTGAGGCGCATGGTGGAAAAGTGTGTGTGGAAAGCATTGAAGGGGAGTATAGTGAATTTCTTCTTTTTTTGCCGAGTGAGGAGAGGGTATAAATGTTTTTTAAAGAAGGAAGATGATATGATAAAACTGTTGTTGGTAGAAGATGATACTAATCTTTGTTACATTATCCGTGGTGGATTGGAGGATATGATAGGTGGATACGAGGTGATGACCGCTTCCAATGGCGAGGAAGGGCTGAGGATATGGAAGGAGCAACATCCTGATATCATTATTTCAGACATTGAGATGCCTGTTATGGATGGTTATGAAATGGTACGTCGTATTCGGGAAACGGATGTTATTCCCATTGTTTTTACCACGGGTAGAATTTCGCCTAAAGCTGCGGTGAAAGGTTATGAACTGCGAGTCAATAATTATATTAAGAAACCTTTTTTGGCGGAAGACCTGGATGCGCATATTGGTGCCTTGTTGAAAATGAAGCGGGGAATGGGAGCCGCTAATGAAAGTGAGATTTATCGGATTGGTGAAAATTATACATTTGATGCTGTTCATGCAGTATTAAAGCATTCGACGTGTGTACAAAAGACAATGACGGAACGCGAAGCGAAATTGCTTAAGATGCTTTGTAAAAAGAAAAATGAACTAGTGAGGCGGGATATTATTCTTTCAAGACTATGGGATACGGAGGATGATTTTTTTGCATCACGTAGTCTCGATGTTTTTGTTACTCGACTTAGAAAATTGTTTGCTGATGATGAACGGATACAGATAAAGACTGTGAAAGGAGTGGGTTTATGTCTTTCGGACAAAGGATGAATATGTGTAATATAACATTCATTGTAAGTTCTTTTGGCATTTTCCAGATACTAAACGTTTTTAAGCAACTCGAAAAAGATGTGCATTGGTGAAATGACCGTTCTTGAAAATGGATTTTGTCATTATTCCGACTTTGTTGAAGCCGGCCTTTTCTAATACTCGCATGGAAGGAAGGTTGTGTTCAAAGACAAGTGCGAATATACGTATTGTATTCGTATAAGTGAAGTAATGGTAGATGGCTTCTTGTAATGCGTCGGTTACAATACCTTGGTTCCAATATTTTTCTCCGATAACATACCCTACTTCAGCATTGAAGCATTCCACATCTGTGCCTGGTGTAAATCCGATATTGCCTACGGCTTTTCCATTAACTTCAATACAAAAATCATGAATGCCTTCTTTTTTCTGGATGAGGTCAATAAAGGTTTCCGCATGCTCTAGCCTGTAAGGGTGGGGGAATACGTTGCGGCAATTGTCCCAAATCTTTTTGTTATTCAGTTCTTGAACTAATGAATGAGCGTCTTCTGTTTGCCAAGTACGTAGTGTGTACTTGTTCTTTTGTACAAATACAGCATGATAGCGTCTCATGGGGGTACTGCAGAGCCCATGGTAATTTTGTTTTTCTCCTACGACAGCAAATCCCAAACTCTGGTAGAAAGGAATAGCATAAGTAGAAGAATTAACCGTTGTTTCAATGGAAGGATGAAGGGCGAAGACGTAGTGGAAAAGGGTTTTCCCTAATCCTTGCCTGTGATATTCAGGCTTGATAAAAAATAAGGAGATATGTTTACCATTATTTTTTATACCTAAAATGCCTGTTAGGACTTTATTGTTAAAACTACCGTAAAATGTGATTTCGTCTATATATTTTTCGTTATAAATAAAGCTTTTGAAAAATTCTAATCCCTCATCGTTGAAATCTTCTTTGCTGGTAATGGTGAAAACTTGCCAGGATAGTTCGATAGCTTTTGGGTATTCATCTTTTGTGAGTTGTCGTATGTTATTCATGGTATGCCATATTGTAGATTAGTGTAAAAATAGGTAGAGCAGGTATGTTCTTTTGTAAGGTGGAGAAGGATAAAGGTGCATTTAAAAGCACTTTTATCCTTCTCTGGTTATTAATTAGAAATTATAGGCTACGCCAAGATTGAATACTGCTTGATCTAAATCGCTAATTAATTGGTATTTAATATCGAGGTTTAGACTCCAGTTTTTATCTAAGGTAAACTCCATGCCTGCCCCTAAATTAACTCCGAATTTTCCATCACTTCCACTGACATCGTAATCGCCTACTTTTCCTAAATCCAAATGCCAGTTAGTGTATGTAAATCCTGCTAATGGATATAAACTTACATTGCTTGCTATGGGAAAAAGGTAGTGGATATTTGCATTGATGTCAAACATGCTAAGTCCATCATTTTTAAAAAGTAATTCATAGACGGCTCTATTCTGATTTGATCAGTAATATTATATTGATATTTCAGACCAAGACCAATGCTCTCTATTTCAGTTCCATAACTTAGATTACCACCAATAGCTTGCTTCCCTTTTTGTGCAAAAACAGAACTACAACTTAAAAGCGCCATGCATGCTGCAATAATAATTTTTTCATAATCACTCATTTTAAATGAATACTAACTTTTCTTTATATGTAGAATTATTTTTCTTCCTCCTTAAACCAGGAAGCATACATTAAATATCCATTGGCTATTTTCTGATTGAGTTCTTTGCTTTGTGCCTCGGGAATCTTTTTTTGACGAATTTGGCTGGAACTCCTGCCCATAGGCTTCCAGGTTCGATGACGGTGTTACTGAGTACTAGTGCTCCCGCAGCTACAATAGCTCCTTCACCTACGACCGCATGGTCTAGTATGGTAGAGCCCATTCCAATCAGAGCGCCGTCTTTTATAGTCGCGCCATGTATGGTTACATTATGTCCTACAGAAACATCATTCCCGATTTCTACAACTGATTTTTGATATAGTGTGTGTACTACACTGCCATCCTGGATATTTACGCGGTTGCCTATGCGGATAGCATTAACATCGCCGCGTAATACGGCGTTAAACCAAATGCTGCAATCTTTTCCGATTACAACATCACCAATAATAGTGGCATTATCGGCTAAATAACAGTTTTCGCCGATTTTTGGAGTGAATCCTCTTACTGATTTTATAAGTGCCATAATTAATTTCTACCGTTTTAAAGGAGATGTTACTTCTTTTAACCACTCGCGTTCCTCGTTGTTCAATTCCGGGCTCAAACAATTGTAAACTTTTTCATGATATTGGTTGAACCATGTTATTTCTTCATCGCTCAGCATATCTGTTAGGATGGCTTCTTTGTCAATAGGGCAGAGGGTAAGTGGTTCGAATTTATAGTAAGTACCGAATTCTGTCTCTTGTGACGGAACAATTAACATGGTATTTTCCGTACGTACTCCATGGCGTCCGGTTTTATATATACCGGGCTCGTTGGTTACTGTCATGCCTGGAACAAGTAAGGCCGGCATGTGGTTCATGCGGAATTGGTGAGGACCTTCGTGTACATGCATCTAGTTGTGTTCCGCAAGTTCCATGTGGAAATTGAGCCATTGAGAGTTGGATAAATCCTTTTAAGACTAATGTGTAATCTGTTTTTTCTTCTTTCGTGAGTGCTCCTAAAACGATAGTACGAGTAATATCAGTTGTTCCGTCCAAATATTGTGCTCCACTGTCCAGCAGCAGCATGCCTTCAGGTTTTAAGGGAATATCGGTTTCGGGGTTGCTTCATAGTGAACAATAGCGCCATGAGCTTTATATCCGGCAATGGTGTCAAAACTGATACCATTGAAGTGGGGTTGTCCGGCGCGGAATTCGTATAATTTCTTATCTATACTTATTTCGGTTTCATTTCCAGTAGAAACAGCTGCTTTCAGCCAGCGGAGAAATTTAACCATGGCTACTCCGTCGCGTTTCATTGCGCGATGGAAGCCTTCTATTTCTGTCTCATTCTTTATCGCTTTTAAAAAAAGTACAGGCGAAGGAGCTATTTCTATTAAGGAATGGGCGCAGGCTGCTGCATGGACAGCGGCATTGATATTAGCTGACAACAGGAGCTTGCCGGTAAAATCTTTTAAATCTTTTTCAATTGTTGAATAAGGCCTTACTTTAATTTCGTTTTCTGTTAGATAGTCTTTTACTTCATCTGACAGTTTATTCTCTATTATATATAAGGTAGAACTATATTCCGTGATGAGAAGGTAACTTACAAATACCGGATTGCAGTGTACGTCACTTCCCCGTAAGTTTAGGGTCCATGCCACTTCATCCAGTGCGGAAATTAAAATGCCTGTGCAACTGTTACGACGGATTGCTTCTCGTATTTGAGTGATTTTATCCTTGTAACTGAGACCGGCATATTTCAATTCATGTATAAAAACTTTGTTGTCGGGCAATGCAGGCCGATCTGTCCATAATTCATTGAATGGATGGAGCAAGGGTTAAGTGTATCTGTTTTTTTCTAATTCTTTCTGTAAGTTGCTTGTTTCTTGATAGCTTTTCACCCAGCCGTCTATACCCACATTGTCTTCTGCATTAAATACACAGCCCAACCACTCTACAATGGAAGGAGTTTCCGGTAATCGTTCTTTGAATAAAGTAATGCCTGTGTTTTCCAATTGTGCGGTCGCTTGAAGAAAATAGCGTGAATCTGTCCAAAGTCCGGCTTTATCCAGCGTTACGACAACTGTACCTGCCGAACCTGTGAAACCTGATATCCATTTACGTGCTTCCCAATGTTTGGGGATATACTCTCCCGAATGGGGATCCGTACTGGGAATAATAAAGGCTGAAAGCTTGTGTTTACGCATGAAATTGCGCAGACTAACTATTCTATTTATAATTTCCGATTTCATTTTAATAGGTTTATAATGGTTTGTACTGGAAAGCAAAGATACGATTTCTAGATTATTTTAAATAAATAATTGCGGAAAGTTTTGTAAATAAAGAAAGTATGTGTAATTTTGCGCCGCAATTTGACTATCGGAAAATATTAATAACAACATATTTAATAATTAAAACAATGATTGTAGTACCAGTAAAAGAAGGCGAAAACATTGAAAAAGCGCTGAAGAAGTTCAAAAGAAAATTTGAGAAAACAGGTGTTGTAAAAGAACTAAGAGCTAGACAGCAGTTTGACAAGCCGTCTGTATTGAACAGGCTGAAAAGAGAACGTGCTATCTATGTTCAGAAACTTCAGCAAGTAGAAGAATAATTAAAAACTCGCACATTCTTTGAATAATTGAATTCTTTTTCATATATTCGTTGCTGAATTGATAAGCGAAGATGCTGATTTGGTTCGTGGTTGGGTGATGAACCTGATAGAGGACGGATATACATCTGCTTCTGTAAACCGAAAACTGAGTTCACTCGGTCGTTTTATCGTTTCCTTCTAAAGAAAGGTGTGATAGGGGAGGATCCGATGTTGAAAATCATTGGTCCGAAAAACAAGAAGCCTCTTCCTGTATTTCTGAAAGAACGTGAAATGGACCGACTTTTGGATGATGTTCCTTTTAAGGAGGATTTTACAGGTTGTCGGGATAGAATGGTATTGGAAATGTTTTATGCTACAGGCATGCGGCTTTCCGAGTTAATAGGGCTGAATGACGTGGATGTCGATTTCTCTGCATCTCTGATAAAAGTGACAGGGAAGAGAAATAAACAGCGGTTGATTCCTTTCGGTGAAGAACTGCGAAGGGCGATGTTTGTTTATTTGAAGATAAGGAATGAAGTGTTACCTGGAAAGGCTGGGGCGTTCTTTGTTTTAAAGAACGGAAAACGGATGTATCTGGAAAGGTATATCTTTAGTGAAACGGAACCTTTCAAAAGTGGTATCGTGAAAAAAAGAAGTCCGCATGTGTTGAGGCATACTTTTGCAACTGCTATGTTGAATAATGAGGCAGAGTTGGGCGCGGTAAAAGAATTACTGGGTCATAGTAGTCTGACTACAACGGAAATCTATACGCATACGACTTTTGAGGAAC
>VOFH01003891.1_pt1 | contig 121548 bp, 139 predicted proteins | sample 5384091 | NCBI WGS metagenome assembly VOFH01 (sample SAMN12384727, study PRJNA508395) | human gut metagenome | isolation source: healthy gut G | host: Homo sapiens
GTTGCGTCCCTTGGCAATCAACTCCGCCAGTTTGGCGCTCCACATGTCGATCGTCTTCCGGTGGTTGCCGTACATCGTGTAATCCCTGGCGCTTCCGAAAACGGTCGGTTCGTCCGAACGGTAGTCGCCAAACACGGCCAGGCGCTCCCCGGTGCGTGCATCCGTCACACGGCCCGACATCGCCATGTCCCCTTTGGAGATCAACCCCAGGCCGTAGGAAACCCCCGGAATGAAAAAGGAGGATCCCAGGGACAGGAGATTGACGCCCACCAGGGTGCGGTTGATGCTGACAAAGGCTGTCTCCAGTACCAGGTCAGCTTTTTGACGGCTGTCCGCCAGGGCGATGGGAAGTCCCGGCTGTGCGGCCAGATCTTCCCGGAGTTTTCGGTCAAACTCTCCCGCCAGTTTCATGGCCTGGGCCTTGAACTCTTCCGGATGCCAGTGCCGGTCCGCTCCCGGCGTCAGGTAGTCGATGGTCGTTGGAGCGATGTAAAGCCGCTTGTAATGCTTCTCTTTTCCCTGGACTTTCGGGTTCACCCAAAGTCCTTCAAAGGGGGCGTTCCACGGTTGCAGGGTCTCGGGGGCAAACTCTGTCTTCGGTATTTTGGCAAGCAGATGTTCCGTGCATGAGCAGAACAGGCCGGCCAGGGCGGCGCAGGCGAATGCCAGCGGGAAAAAGGATTTCATCAGGGTTTTCATGAGGACGGAATTTGTGTGAAGACTAGCAAAGCTCGGGAAAATCGGCAAGGGAATCCCTCTGGTGAAGAAAAATGCTGCGGACTGTGCGGAAACGGCACGGTTCGCGCTCCGGAAACCGGGAATATGAGAATTCGGGTTGAAATCACGAAAAAACGGACTAATGATACAATCCTGTGAGAACTATCCTTTGCTCTTTATTGCTGGCTTCCTCCGTTGCCGTTGCTGCCCCTGTTTCCATTGGAGTGGCTCCTTCCGGCGTCGTTGTACGGTTTGATATGCAAAACTCCCCCGGCTTTATTTTTGTAAGCGAGCCTTTTCCCGGTGTGGAAGTAGGGTTGATCCTGACTCCCTCCGGGGAAAAGGTACAGCTGGCCGCCGGCAGGGAGGACGGACGCCTTGTTTGTACGGATTCCACAGGAAAGGACTTGGGCAAGGTAATGATGATCCCCGTTTATTCCATGGGGGTTGTCCTGCCGCCGCAATACGGATGCGCCGTGGCTGCCCGGGAAGCGCCTGCCCCGGAAGCGCAATGGATTCATGTCAAGGGAACCTTGCCCGTGCAAGTGCTGGACGGAGAGGAACAAATGGAGCCTGTCGCGCTTGAAATGAAAAAGGGGGCAACTGCTTCCGCGGGCCATGTGGCGCTCACGGTGGAAAACGCTGTTGTCAAGGACGGTTCCGTCACGTTGAACTTGAAATTATCCCGGAAAAACAGGGACGTTCCGGTAGATAGAATTCTCTTTCAGAAAATGGATGGGGCCGCGCTTGAAGCGGAGGGCAATCCGAAACAAGTCCACATGGCAAATGAGAACTATACGGTTGAATACGAATATGTCATCCCTTCTACGGATGCGGAACTTAAAGTGGTGCTCTTCAAAAAGACGGGCAGGGAAGTACAGGTGCCTCTTGACCTGAAAGTGGGTCTCGGAGGCCCCGCCAGGTAGGGAAGGCCGTTCCGGCGTCCGGGGCCGGGAAATTCTCAATTGTCATTTCCCCGGTGCAGGGGTAGAATGCTTTCCACACGAAATGACTGCCTGGATAGTTCTCTACATTGCGGCCTCCTATCTGGTGGGAGCGGTTCCGTTCGGCTACCTTGCCGGCAGGTGCAGGGGGCTTGATCTCAGAAAGGAAGGGTCTTGCAACATTGGCGCTACCAACGCATGGCGCGTGTTGGGCTGGCGGTGGGGCGCACCGGTATTTGCCCTGGACTTTCTGAAAGGGTTCATTCCCGTATTCGGCGCATTGCACTGGCTGCCGTTTCTGACCGGGGACAGTGCCGGATGGGACTTCAACACGGCGGTGGTCCTGGTATGTTTTGCCGTGGTGCTGGGCCATACAGTACACCTGTTTTTCTCCGGATTCAGGGGAAAGGGCGTGGCGACAACGGCGGGCGTTCTCTTTGCCCTCAATCCGGCAGTGGCCTGTACGGCTTTGGCTACATGGCTGGTGCTCGTAGGAATATCCGGCATCGTCTCCCTGGCCAGCATTCTGGCGGCGGTTGCGATGATCGTGGCGGGATGGTGGATGTATCCGCTCGCCGAGGGAGGAAGCATCTCGTCCCAGGTTCTCTATATTGCCTTCTTTACGTTGATCGGCCTGCTGGTCATTTTCAAACACCGTTCCAACATGGCAAGACTGTTCAACGGAACGGAACACTCCTTCTACTCCAAAAAGTCCAAGTAAGATGATAAATCGGTTACATAAAATAGCGGTGATCGGCGCCGGTTCCTGGGGCACGGCTTTGTCCATGGTGCTGGCAACCAGAGAATGCGAGGTTGTGCTGTGGACTCCCGTGGAGGCCCAGGCCAGGGAACTGGCGGAAACGAGGCGCAACCCTGTTCTATCTGAAACCGCCGCTCCCCTGGCTCCCCAACATTCATCCCACTTGTGATCTGAACCTGGTGAAAGATGCGGAACTGATCGTGGTGGTGGTGCCTTCCGTAGCCATGCGTTCCGTAGCGCAGCAGCTGCGTGATCTGCCCGTGCGGCCGGATGCCGTCATTGTCTCCTGCACCAAGGGCATTGAACAGGGCACCCATAAAAGGATGACGGAAATTCTCCAGGAATATCTCCCTTCAAACCCCATCGGCGTGCTTTCCGGTCCCAACCATGCGGAGGACATTTGTCTGGGCCTTCCCTCCGCGTCCTTGATTGGTTTTGAGGATCCGCAATATGCGGACTGGGTGCAGCAAATATTTGCCTCAAGACCTTCCGGGTTTATTCCGCTACGGATATCATCGGAATGCAGCTCGGAGGAACCATCAAAAACGTTTTTGCCATTGGCGCCGGATTGTGCGAGGGGCTGAACCTGGGGGATAACGCCCAGGCCGCCCTGCTGACCCGCGGTCTGGCTGAAATGACGCGCATCGGCGTAGCCAGCGGTGGCCGAAGGGAAACTTTCATGGGTCTTTCAGGCGTGGGTGATCTCATTGTCACCTGCTATTCGCGCCATTCCCGCAACCAGACGGTGGGGCGCAGGCTGGCGGAAGGAAAAAGCCTCCAGGAAATCCTGGATACCCTGGGCATGGTGGCGGAAGGGGTGCCCAACACGCTCTCCGTATATGAAATCGCCCGGAAGCTGAAAGTGCGCACGCCCCTGATAGATGCGGTTTATGCTGTGCTTTATGAATCCAAGGCGCCGATGGAGGTCCTTGGAACTGATGACGCGGGACCCCAGACCGGAAATGGATGCAGACGATCATTGATCGGGGCTGTGGTGGGGTGAGCCGGCACAGGCTTGCTATGGAGCAGCAAAAATTTCGTTCGCGAACCGGAACGGCCAGGGTGTCACGATGGCGGCCTTCATCAATTTTTCCCGACGGGTTTGATGCCTCCCTGCAAGATCCCGCCGTCATCGTCGCCCATCCCGGCGGCGGCGTCAAGGAACAGACGGCAGGACTGTACGCCCGGAAATTGGCGGAACAGGGTTTTTGTCACCATTGCCTCTGATGCCTCCTACCAGGGTGAAAGCACGGGTGAACCGCGGCATCTGGAAAATCCTTGCGTCAGGACCGAAGACATCAGCGCGGTGATTGATTATTTGACTATGCTTCCCTATGTGGACAACGGCAGGATAGGAGCCATGGGCATTTGCGCCGGAGGCGGCTATGCGGCCAATGCGCAATCAATGACCGCCGCATCAAGGCGCTGGAAACGGTAAGCGCCGTCAATATAGGCGCCATGCTACGGAATGGCTGGGAAGGGAAAGGCAGTTCAAGGGACGCCTTTCCGTTGCTGGAGGCCGGCTCCCAGGCCAGAACGACGGAGGCGAACGGTTCCGCCCAGGTGATATTCCCCCTTGCTCCGCTGAAGGAGGAAGACGCCTTCAGCGAAGAACTGCGCGAGGCATGGGAATATTACCGGACTCCCCGCTGCGCGTGCTCCACGGCTCCAAGCATTGCCGCGTCAAGAAGTCTGACCCAGCTCGTTACCTACGATGCGTTCAACATGGCGGACGTATTTCTGACGCAGCCCCTGCAGATTGTGGCGGGCAGCGCAGCCGGGAGCAAATGGATGAGCGATGACCTGTATGCCCGCGCGGCAAGCGGGGACAAAAATTACCATGTCGTGGAAGGCGCCGACCACATGTCGTTATATGATGTGCCGGAATATGTGGATGAAACCCCCTCCGTTCTGGCCTCCTTTTTCAAAAATCATCTTTAATTGTGGCCGGAAGCCTTTCTCTTCCTTTTGCGGCATGCCTTGCCGTGAACCTGTGCCGGAAACGGGGAGAAACGGGCTGCCGCCCCCGGCTTTTCCCTTTCCAGGGGAGCCAGGTACAGGGGACGGATGTTTTTTTGTTTTTTTGAGTTGCTTTTCCTCGACAAATTATACTATATAAACAATCAGTATGAAACGTGCCATCATCTCCGCTCTTTTCGCCGCCGGAGCCCTTGGGGTTGCCAGTGCGGACATCCAGGCTCCGCCCGCTTCCGAATACACTCCCACCCGCAAGCTGGGCCGCGCCCTTGCCAACATCATTTACTCCGTTGAAGAAATCCCGCTGGGGATCATCAACTGGACGAGCCGCGAAGGCGACTACGCCGGATTCTCTGTCGGCATTGTGGATGGCACCGCCACCATGTTTGAACGCATGGGCTACGGCATCTATGAACTTGTCACTTTCTGGGCGCCTACCTACAAGTGCACCTACAGGCCTCCCTATCAGGGCCGTTGCGGCATGAGCGGCCTCAAGGAATACAATCCCAATGGCGGCCTGAGCGAATTCCCTGCGGAACTCAGCTTCCAGAGCTACTATAACTACTCCCGCCAGCAGCGCGACTAAGCCGGGAAGCTGGTTGATCAATTTCAAAAGGGTTGCCTGTACATGCGGGCAGCCCTTTTTTATGGCAGCCTTGTCCCTGCCGGGCGGAGAACCCTTTTTGTTCCGGAAAGGAAAGTTGCGCTCTCCCTTGAGGGAATGAAAAACAAGCCCGGGAGAAACGCTATTCCGGAAACAGCGACGACTTTCGGAGAAAAGAAAACAGGGCCGGTAGCGTTTTACATCACGTGACGGCCGTCACGGTTGACGGAAGACAGGGAAAGAAGTACCTTTTCACAACGGAAAGGCTTCCATACCATGAATAACACAGTTGCTTTCATCGGCCTGGGCGCGGCAGCCTGCATCACGGCGCCTGCATTTGCCCAGGATACCCATACTTCCCTGACCAAGCAAAGCGTGGCCTGCATGCAGGAAATCACCGCCGCAATGGACAAGGTGACGGATGAGCCCGGAGCTGCCGCCGCGGTGGAAACCGTCAAGAAAGTGCATGAAAAGCTGGTGGACCTGGGAAAACGGCAGTTGGAGCTGCCCGGCGCCACTCCCCAGGAACAGGCCCAGATTGCGGCACAGATGGTGGAAATACAGAAAGTTTCCGGAGAACTGGTGAAATCCCTTGCCCGTCTCAAAAAGGAAAACCTGCTTACTCCGGACTTGCAGAAAGCCTTGATGAATTTGCAGTCCGTTCAGACGGAACTGGCGCAGGCTTCCAAAGACAAGGCTGCCCAGGCGGAGCCGTTCCCGAAGGATGCGGAAGGCAATACGCATGAAACCCTGCTGGAAAAAACCGTGGAAGAAGCAAAGAAGCTGGATAAAGCGCTGGCGAACGTGAAAGATGCGGAAACCAGCGCCGCTGCCGAGGAGCAGGTCAAGCACTACCGGGCTGCGTTGCTGGACATTGCCAAAAAGCAGGCCGCCCTGCCGCCCCTGACCAGAAACCAGCAGGCCAAGCTGATGGGAACGCAGCAGCAGCTTGTGGAAATGATGCAGCCCATCATCAAACACATGGCGGCTGTCATGCTTTCTCCCAATGCCACGCAGAACCTGAAGGATTCCATGAAATCCCTCTCCGAACTGCCCAGGGAAGTTCAGAAAATTCGGGAAGAAGCGGCCAAGTAGCCATTTTTGGAAAATGCCTCCTTTTGGGCTGGTCAAAGATAATAATTGTTCTAAAGTGGCAGTCCTGAGGAATGCGACCGACTTTTAGTGAAACAGATCTCAATGAACGTCCCTTTCTGGTTTTCTGGGAGGTGACGCGCGCTTGCGCCCTTGCGTGCAAACATTGCAGGGCCGTAGCCCAGCCGCGTCCGCATCCTGAGGAACTGAACCATGAAGAAGCCTTGCGGCTCATTGACCGGCTGGCGGAACTCCGGCCGCCCATGCTCGTGCTGACGGGAGGGGACCCCATCATGAGGCCTGATATTCTGGAACTGATCCGCGCGGCGGCGGACAAGGGGCTGCATGTGGCCTTGAGCCCTGCCGCCACGGCCAGGTTGGTGCATGCGGATTTTCATGCGTTGAAAGAAGCGGGGGTGCAAAGCATGTCCCTGAGCCTGGACGGCGCCCATGGAGCCACGCATGACGCCTTCCGGGGCGTGCCGAACACGTATGAACGGACCCTTCGCGCGGCGGAAATGGCCAAGGAGGCGGGCATGCACCTCCAGATCAACACCACCATTACCAGGAGCACGCTGGGTGAGTTCGACGACTTTGTAGAGCTGATGAAAAAAATGCAGCCGGGCATGTGGAGCGTCTTCCTGCTTGTTCCTACGGGCCGGGCGGCAATGGATGAAATGCCCGCCGCGGAGCAGGTGGAAGCCGTCTGGAAAAAACTCAGCGAGGTCAGCCGGGAAGTCTCCTTCGGCGTCAAGACCACGGAAGGGCACCATTACCGCCGGGTGGCCCTTCAGGAGGCACGTGCTCAGGGAGCCACGCCGGCGCGGCGCGCCATTCCCACGCGCGACGGAAAAGGCATCATGTTCATCTCCCACACCGGTGACATCCAGCCCTCCGGCTTCCTCCCCATCACGGCGGGCAATGTCCGCACGGACGATGTGGGCGAAGTGTACCGCACGCACCCTCTCTTTCTCAAGCTCCGGGACGACAACGCGCTGCTGGGCAAATGCGGCCGCTGCGAATACCGCACCATTTGCGGCGGCTCCCGCTCCCGGGCATACGCCGTGTACGGAGACATGATGGCAGAAGACAACCTCTGCCCCTATCAACCCAGGCTTTCACAACACCATGATTAACATCACCAGACTTTGGACAGGGGCGGAACAGCCCGCGGACCATTTGAGATACGGCCAGGGCCACGGGCACGGCCGTTCCGCCGGGGGAGCCGTGGAATCCTGCGCTCCCGCCTCTTCCCGCGTCCGCAAGCCCATTGTAGTATGGAACATCACCCGTACCTGCAACCTCAAATGCGTTCATTGCTATGCGGACGCGTCCGCCCGGAAATTTGACGGAGAGCTGGACTGGGACCAATGCTGTACCGTCATTGACGATCTGGCGGACTACAAGGTAAACGCCCTCCTGTTCTCCGGCGGCGAGCCCCTGGTGCATCCCCGTTTCATGGACCTGCTGGAACGGGCCACGGGAAAAGGGATGAAAGTCACCATCTCCACGAACGGCACCCGCATCACGCCGGAATCCGCCGCGCGGTTCAAGGAACTGGGTGTGGCGTATGTAGGCATCTCTCTGGACGGCATCGGCGCCGTTCATGACCAATTCCGGGGGGTGGAAGGCTCCTTTGACCAGGCGGTGCGCGGGTTCAAGCTGTGCAGCGACGTGGGCCAGAAAACGGGCCTGCGCCTGACTCTGACCCGCAACAACGTGCAATGCATGGAGCAGATTCTGGACTTCATTGACGCCAACGACATTCAGCGCGTCTGCTTCTACCATCTGGTGCCTACCGGCCGCGGCGTGGAAGTGCAAACGCTTACCCGGGAGGAAGCCCGCCATGCCATGGACACCCTCATTGCCCGTGTGGAAGAATGGAAGGCGAAAGGCAAAAACCGGGAAGTGCTTACCGTTACCCAGCCTGCGGACGGCATTTATCTGCTGCTGCGCCAGCTCCGGGAAGGTTCCCCTCTGGCGGAGGAAACGTTGAAACTGCTTCAATGGAACGGCGGCGGAGCGAACAGTTCCGGCCGCGGCATTGCCAACATCGACACGCAGGGCATGGTGCATCCGGATCAGTTCTGGCAGTCCGTGACGCTCGGCAACGTGAAAAACAACCTGTTCTCCGACTTGTGGGACGCCAAGGCGGGAGCCGCGGCGGAAATGCTGCCCGAATTGCGCGGGTCCGACGACCCGCTGGAACGGCAGAAAAAAAATAGAAGGCCGTTGTGGCCGTTGCGTCCACTTTGCCCTGTGCGGCGGCGGATTCCGCACGCGAGCCGCCTTTGCCAACGGGCACTGGTACGGTTCCGACCCCGGCTGTTATCTGACGGAAGAAGAAATCTCCACTCCGCTTCCGGAAATCAAATAATCCTATTGGTTCCGGTAGGGGCGGAGCGGCATATGCTCCTGCCCCCTGAAACCATGGGCGGAAAACAATCTTTCACCGCAGAAAACGTTCTGCATGGAAGAAAATATTCCGTTGTGAAAAGGAAATGGCCTTGAAGGCATGGAAACCCGGGAATTCTCCGGTTGACAGTTGCGTAGTGTAAAGCCTCCGGAACGGGCAGATCCGTTCCAGTCCCAATTTTCGGCAAAAAGACAGCTTTCGGAAGTGCTTTAGATAATAAGTAAAAGTGGCTTTGCGGCTCTGTTTTCCGGAAATCCGGTGTTCCTCCCTGATGAATGGAACACTTCTCTCCACTCCGGCGGAGAAGGCGCCGGCGGAACAATTCACCGTAGAAATTTCTTCTCAATAAATGCACGGACCCAATGTCCGGCGAAGGAGGGAAACTCCAGTAAAAACACTCTGCGGGACGTCCCTGAGCAATCGCAATATTTTGTTCCCCGGCCCATTTGAAACCACCGCATTCCCGTCCTGTTTTTCCCTGCTTTACAAGGATGGGAGCATCGCATAGCATCCCTGCATCATGAGTCAGGAATTGAGACCGGAAACCCTGTGCGTGCAGGCGGGCTGGACGCCGAAAAAAGGCGAACCCCGCGTGCTTCCCATTTACCAGAGTACGACATTCAAATATGAAACCAGCGAACAGATGGCCAAGCTGTTTGACCTGGAGGAACCTGGTTTCTTCTACACGCGACTGCAAAACCCCACCAACGAGGCGGTAGCCAGGAAAATAGCTGACCTGGAAGGCGGCGTGGCCGCCATTCTCACTTCCTCCGGCCAGGCAGCCTCCTTCTTTGCCGTCTTCAACATCTGCGAGGCCGGTGACCACATCGTCAGTGCCGCTTCCATTTATGGGGGAACGTACAATCTCTTCGCCGTTACGTTCCGGAAAATGGGCATAGAAGTCACCTTTGTGGACCAGGACGCCCCGGCGGAAGAAATTGCCAAAGCGATCCGCCCCAACACGAAAGCCCTGTTTGCGGAAACCGTCTCCAACCCGACGCTCTGCGTACTGGACATCCATAAATTTGCGGACATCGCCCATGCCCACGGCGTGCCCCTCATCGTGGACAATACGTTCACCACGCCCATCAACTGCCGCCCCTTTGAATGGGGAGCGGACATTGTCACCCATTCCACCACCAAATACATGGACGGCCATGCCGCCGCCGTGGGCGGCGCCATCGTGGACAGCGGCAACTTTGACTGGGAAGCCCACAGGGACAAATTCCCCGGGTTGACGGAACCGGATCCGTCCTATCACGGTCTTTCCTACAGTAAAAGCTTCGGCAAGGGCGCTTACATCACCAAGGCCACCGTCCAGCTCATGCGGGACCTGGGTTCCATCCAGTCTCCGCAAAACGCCTTTCTGCTCAACCTGGGATTGGAAACCCTGCATTTGCGTGTCCCCCGCCATTGTGAGAACGCGCAGAAAGTAGCCGAATTCCTGCAGGAACAGGAAGACGTGGCCTGGATCAACTACCCCGGTCTGCCTTCCAACAAGTACCATGATCTGGCCCAAAAGCAGTTCCGCGGCGGCCAGTCCTGCGGGGTGGTGACATTCGGCATCAAGGGAGGCCGTGAACGGGCCATCAAATTCATGGACAGCCTGAAACTGGCCGCCATTGTCACCCATGTGGCGGACTCCCGCACCTGCGTGCTCCATCCCGCCAGCCATACGCACCGGCAGTTGACGGACGAACAGTTGATGGAAGCAGGAGTCAGGCCGGATCTCATCCGCTTCTCCGTAGGGACGGAAGCGGTGGAAGACATTATTGCCGACCTCAGCCAGGCTCTGGAAGCCATCCGTTAAATCTGTCTTACCTTCCTGTACATGCAGCCGTTCCGTGGAAATGTCCGGAACGGCTGTTTTTCATCTGTGATGGATGAAGCGGACGGGATGGCGGAGGAACGTTAAACGGTACACCTGAAAAAATAGCCGGTACATCCATCCCCGCTGCAAGAAACGGACCTATGGCAACGAAGGCCGGTCACCTCTTATAAAATCTTGCAGAAAGTCATGAAGGGGCAATAATTTCATCTTCTCTTTGTTGGAAAGTTTGTTTTTACGTAAAAAACGGATTTTAATGACGTTGTGCAGAGAAAGACAGAAACGGAGTTTCCCCGGAAATGGCTTGTCTTTTCAGTTTCAACAGGATGTGATTGATTTCAGAAAAGGAGGAAATTTCAACTTCTTTTCTTCGTAATTGTAAATTGACATACCGTAATAAATTTATTACAGTGTGGTACTTATGAAAAGTAGATATTGTGCTGTATTAATGAGTTGTACCAGTGTGGTGGCTGCAAATGCCGCTACCATCATTGCCGAACTGCCTGAATCCGTCAATCTGTCGCAAACTGCGACGATGGCGCCGCAAACAGGAGAGCAACTGCTGAATAAGGTAAAAAACAGCGGGATTGGCGTCTATGCGGGAGGCAACAACAACAGTCTGGCCAATTGGCCCCAGAACGGGGAGGGAACCTGGATCAACAATGATAATATCGGCTCCATCATCCTTTGTGGCAGAAGCGGAGTGGCGGGCGATTCCTTTGCCATGGTGTTGGGCGGACCCCAACAGGGAGACCTTGTTTCCTCCATCGTCTTTTCCTGTGATACGCCTACCTCCGTCATCACCAGCTACACCATGGTTCTGGCGGTTTATGACTCTTCCGGAACGCTTGTCCAGAACCTTTCCACCGTGCAAGGCTTTACCTTTGATTCCACGTCAAGAACCACGTCCGTTTCCTTGAACATGGCGGATTCTCCACTGACGTGGGGTGAAGGGTACAAGCTGGTTGCCGGGGTACGCGGCGGTGCGGGTAGCGCTACCTCTCCCTACACGCTCACCAACATTCAGGTAGCCTATGAAGTTGTTCCGGAACCGGCCACCGTCTCTCTGGGCCTGCTTGGTCTGGGAGCATTGGTTATCCGGCGTCATCGGGGCCGGTGAGCAGCAAGCGTGCCCATCGGGAGAAACTTGTTCGAAAGCCGTCCCTTTTTCCTCTCCCTGTCCGGGAGAGGCTATCCTTTGGAACGGAACGTGACCTTCTAAAGGCCGCGCGTTTTCCGGGATGAGGTCATTCCCGGAGGGAACGTTCAAAGGTCCGGTACTGGACGGCTTCATACAAGTGGTGATCCTGGATTTCCGCGCTGTCCGCCAGATCTGCTATGGTGCGGGCCACTTTCAGAATACGGTCGTACGCCCGTGCGGAAAGGGCCAGTTCCTCTACCGCGCGCAGCAGGATGGCCTGCCCCTCCGGCCGCAGGCGGCAATGCTTGTGCAGGGCTTTTCCGGAAAGGGCGGCATTGCTGCGGATCACGGTGCCTGCATATCTTTTCTGCTGGCGTTCCCGCGCGGCCACGACACGTTCCCGGATGCTGGCGGAGCATTCGCCGGAAGGAGCCGCCGCCAGCATGGCGGGATCTACGGCGGGAACCTCCATCAAAAGATCAAACCGGTCGAGAAGGGGACCTGAAATCTTCTGGCGGTAACGCGCTATTTGGGCCGGGGAGCAGATGCAGGTTCTTCGCCGGTCGCCCAAATAGCCGCAGGGGCATGGATTCATGGCTGCCGCCAGCATGAAACGACACGGAAAAGTCATGGTCCCGGAGGCACGGGAAATGATTGCGTGGCCGGACTCCAGAGGCTGCCGCAGCGTTTCCAGCGTCGCACGACGGAACTCCGGCAACTCGTCCAGGAACAGCACGCCGTTATGGGCGAGAGACACCTCTCCGGGCGTGATATTGTTGCCCCCTCCCATCAGGCCTGCGTCGGAAATAGTGTGGTGCGGGGCACGGAATGGCCGCTGCGTCACCAAGCCGTTTCCGCGTTTCAGCAGGCCGCACACGGAATGGACCTTGCTGGTTTCCAGGGCTTCTTCCCGGTTCAGAGGCGGCAGAATGGTCGGGAGCCTTTGAGCCAGCATGGACTTGCCGGACCCCGGAGAACCGCTGAGCAGGATATTGTGGGCGCCCGCCGCCGCAATCTCCATGGCGCGGCGCGCGTAAGCCTGCCCCTTGATCTCGTCGAAATCGACATTCGCTTCGGAAATATCCCCGGCCTTTTGCGGTGCCGTAAAAGGCGCAGGCAGTGCGGCGGACGTCAGCAATTCCCAGGCTTCCTGCAAGGTGGAAACGGGAAAAATCTCCACGCCGTGAACGGGTGCGGCCTCATGCGCATTGGCGTGAGGCAGCATGATGCGTTTCCTGCCCATGCGCCGCGCTTCGATCACCTGCGGCAGGATGCCCTGTACGGGGCGCACGGTTCCGTCCAGGGCCAACTCCCCGATGATGCACCAGAGAGAAGCGTCAACAAGCTTCTCCGCCGCTCCGGCAATCATTCCCAGGGCAATGGGAAGATCGAAACCGGGGCCCTGTTTCTTCAAATCCGCGGGAGCCAGATTCACCACGAAAATCCCCTGCTGGAACGGCAGCCCGCTGTTCTGAATGGCCGTGTCCACGCGCTGCCCGCTCTCCTTGACGGCCGTATCCGGCAAACCCACGATAAAGGTGCGTTTTTCCGCCATGGGGCGGAAATCCACTTCCACCTCCACTTCTACGCCTTCCACGCCCAGGACGGTGGAGGAATATAACCGCGTCATCATGCCCGTATCCTAGGCGGAAACGGGGAAAAATAAAGAAAAATGGAATTAAATATGGGAAACTCCAATATAATCTTCAGCGCCGGGAGGCACGCTTGAGGATTTCCCTCTCCTTCTCCGTCAGGCTGGACAGGCCGGAACGGGAAATCTTGTCCATTACTTCATTCACTTCTGCTTCCGTAGGGTAGGGCTCCCTTTCGGAAGAAGGGAAAGGTCGCGGAGCGGGTCGGCGGCTGTAGGAAACGGGTCGGGGAGAAGACAGCTTCTCCTTCAGCAGGATCAGCAGCGTTAAAATAAACCCGGCCAGCATGCCGCCCAGGTGGCCGGCTTCGCCGCCCGCATTATTCCACTGGAAAATCACCACGGCACAGGCAATACCCAGCACGACCAGCGCAAACTGGCGTACGCTCAGGTTCACGGGGGGGAACAGAAGCTGGACCCGTGCATGGGGGAAAAGCACGGCGCAGGCGGCCATGATGCCGTAAATGGAGCCGGAAGCGCCCACCATCGGGATAAAGCGCCATTCCGGGTCAAAAAAGCCCATATAACCCAGCAGGGAGGAAAACAAAGCCGCAGCCACGCCGCAGAACAGGTAATACAGCAGGAAGCGCAAATGCCCGAAACGTTCTTCCACCACGGGGCCGAAAAACCACAGGGCGATCATGTTGAACAGGATGTGGCCCAGATTGGCGTGCAGAAACTGGTAGGTGAACAGACGCCACAATTCCCCCTCGTGAAAACACATATACTCGCTGTAGGCCCCATACAGCTGCACCAGGTCCAGGCGCCCCGGCGGGTAAATATCCCGCGGAACCTCTACCTGGAAAAAGAACCCGAGGAAAAAAATGACCACATTGAGCAGGATCAGCCAGTGCACGACAACGGCGCCGCGCTGGTCGAACAGGCGCTCCTTCACCGTATTTCCCCAATTTTCCTGCTCTGCTCGCATATAAGACCGTATGTAAACGTGTTCAGGGCGCTTTGACAAGGAAAATGCATGTCCCGTTCAAGGTAGGCCGGAAAGAGGGAATACTACTTCCACAGAGCGGCGGGGAGCAGGTCCGGAGGCAGTACCGCTCCGTGAACCAGGTGTTCCGCCAGTTGCGCCGCAGTCCAGGGGGATGTCGTAACACCCTTGCTTCCCAGCCCGGAAAAGACGAACTGCCTTTCCAAACCGGGAATGGGTCCGGCTACGGGCTGGCTGCGCCGGATGATGGGACGAACAGCGGCACGGGCGCGGATAACGTTCATTTCCCCGGAATAGCGTTTAACCATGTCCAGCATCAGTTCCTGGACGGCTGGCGCTTCCGGAACGCCCGGGGCATCCCAGGCCCAGGCGTACGTGGCGCCGAACCGCCAGAAAAATCCGTTGTGAACCAGCCAGTGCCCGAAATGCAGAATGCCGGCGTGCCATTCCAGATCCTTCAGCTCCAGATCCAGAATCGTTCCCTTGGATGGCCTGCCCTTCAGGGGGCCATGTCCGGATGCATTCCGGCCTCCCAGCCAGTGCACCACACAATATGTGAAAAAGAGTCCCCGCACCAGTGAAAAAAGCCGTCTGCACCCGGCTGAATATCGCCGGGAGCCACCTCCGCTTCTACAAACCGGCCCTCTTCCGAGAAAAAGCGGCGCATGGCATTCACCATCGTCTCCACATGCAGGACGCCGGAACCGCGTGTGTAGGCCGCCTGTCCTTTGCCCTCCCAGTGCTCCGGCCACGGAAACAGGGGACCGGCGTAAGAGCAGGACTCCGGGGCCGTCTGGCGTTCCTGCCATATCTCAAGTTGATCCTCCGTTTCCAGCTCCCGGAAATGGGAGTCTTCTGCCACCATGAACCTCCCAGTTCCCGTTCCGTTTCCGGGTAAAAAAGAGGAAAGGGCGGAAAAACACTCCTCCTGCCGCCACCCGGGCCGGAAGGCGCGGCCTGTCAGCGGATTCACCAGTCCGGCGGCTACGCGGGATGCCGTTTCCGCAATGGGACGGTCGGCAATCGTAAAATCCGCTCCGCGCCGTTTCAGCTCCCATGCCAGGCAACTGCCGGCAATACCTTGGCCGATGATAAGAACTTTCATGACTTGTTGTGAAAAGGGACCGGACATAAGCCGGAATAAATGGAAAAGAAAGGCGGTAGTACTCCATTCCCTTCCTGGAAGGGAAAAGGTCCGCAGGTGCATGAAGCGCCTGCGAACGGTAAAAGGAGCATTTACAGGGCCGCCACGACGGCGTTCCCCATCTCCGCGGTATTCACGCGGATTTCCCCGGCGGCGCCCGTAGCCAGGTCTCCCGTGCGGTAGCCCTGGTCAATCACGCTGCGGACGGCGGAATCAATCGCGTCCGCCGCCTTCTTTTCTCCGAGGGAATAGCGGAGAAGCATGGACAGGGAAAGAATCTGGGCGATCGGATTGGCAATGCCCTTGCCGGCAATATCCGGAGCGGAGCCGCCGGAAGGCTCATACAGGCCGAAAAACAGCCCGTTATCCTTGGCGCCCTGGCAAAGGCTTGCGCTGGGCAGCATCCCCAGGGAGCCGCAAATCATGGCCATCTCGTCGGAAAGAATATCACCGAACAGATTCTCCGTGACCAGCACGTCGAACTGGCGGGGATTGCGCACCAGTTGCATGGCGGCATTGTCCACGTACATATGAAGCAGCTCCACGTCCGGGTAGTCCCTGGCAACCTCCGTCATCGTTTCACGCCACAGGAGGGAATTGGTCAGGACATTCGCCTTGTCCACGCTGGTGACGCGCTTGCGGCGGCCGCGGGCTGCCTCGAAAGCCACTTTGGCAATGCGCACCATCTCGCTCTTGTGGTAGCGCATCGTATCCACGACGACTTCGTCGTCCCCTTCCTCTTCGCGGAAACGGGGCTGGCCGAAATAAAGGCCCCCCGTCAATTCCCGCACGCACAAAATGTCAAAGCCGCCTTCAATCAGCTCGTTCTTGATAGGAGAAGCATGCGTCAGGGCGGGGAGGCAAACGCCGGGACGCAAATTGGCATATAGGCCGAAATGCTTTCTCAGCGGCAGCAGGGCGCCGCGTTCCGGCTGTTCATTGGCGGGCAGGTGTTCCCACTTGGGACCGCCCACGGAGCCGAACAAAACGGCATCCGCCTCTTCACAGGCGCGGATGGTCTCCTCGGGAAGGGCCTTGCCGCAATGGTCGATGCCCGCGCCGCCCACGAAAGCCTCCTTGCGGCTCACGGTAAATCCAAACTTGGCGCTCACCGCGTCCAGAACCTTCAGGGCCTCCGCCATAACCTCGGGCCCGATGCCGTCGCCGGCCAGAACAGCAATATGATGGTGATGTTCACTCATGTCGCTGACAGACTGAGCGTTCTCCCCCCAAAGGTCAAGAAGCACCGTTGCCATGCCTGCGGTGCGGAGTCCTTTTTGCGTCAAAAAACGTGCAGGAACAAAAAAGTACTTGCCAAACGTCTGAGTCTCCGCTAAAAACCCCTCCGCGTTCTATGGAACGCAAACTCCCCTGTAGCTCAGCGGTAGAGCGGGTGACTGTTAATCACTAGGTCGTTGGTTCGAGCCCAACCGGGGGAGCCATTAATAAGCCCTGTAAGCCAAAAGCTTGCAGGGCTTTTCTTTTGGCAGGAATAGAAGATCTGATGCCGGAATGGTTTTACATTTACAGAGATTATCAGGAATTTCTAGCTATTCTGGAAGAATAGGCAGGAACCCTTTTTAAGGCTATTTCCCCATATGGGGAAGTAATTATTAAGAGTTTGATAATAAAGTGCTCCAATGATTATACTGGCAAATTCCGGGAGCTCCCTATAAAGTGAAATCGCCAGAATACTATAAAATATGGAAAAACTTTTGTACAATAACAAGTTATACGTTTGTCACGAGTATCTGCTGGAAAAAGATTTTGAATCGGCTGTCATTGAACAAGCGCCTCATATTTTTTGGAGAGAACAGTATCTATATTGATATTAAGAAACAAATCGGCGAAAGCATCATCACAATTCCGGATGGATACTTGATAGATTTTTCTCTTGAGGTTGAACCCAGGCTACACATTATTGAAAATGAATTATCCAGCCATGATCCTTATAAACACATAGGTTCTCAGCTTTTAAAGTTTGCTATTTCATATAAGGCCAGTGGCAGAAAAATAAAAGAATTTCTGCTTGATGCTTTAATGAAAGACGAAAGCATGAGAGGACGTGTTGAGGCAGGTTTTCTTCGTGCAGGATACAGGAATATAGATGCTTTTCTTGAAAGTCTTATTTTGAGAAACCGTTGAACGCTGTCGTTGTTATTGATCAGTCTTCTCCAGAATTGGAAAATGTTCTTGGCCAATTGACTCTTAATACGGATATTGTTGAATTTAAGACATTTAAATATAGAAATGATTACATTCATCAATTTACTCCATTTAATGCAGAGGTGAGGGACGTCATAGAAAAAGGTAGAATCCTTAAGCCTGAGACATTGAATACCGTGGTCGTACCTGCAAGAGAAGAAGGATTTGAAAAAGAATTTCTTGGCAATAATCGTTGGTATGCAATACGTATTAGTGCATCCATGATAGATCGGTTAAAATATATAGCTATTTACCAGGTTTCTCCTGTATCAGCAATCACCTGCTATGCTGAAATCGTATCTATGGAAAAATATCAGGATACAAATAAATACTTGCTGTATGTGAAAAATTTGAAAAAAATAAAACCTATACCGCTGGATGCGAATAATAAAAGGTTAGCACTTCAAGCGCCTCGGTATACCGCTATAGATCAGTTACTGAAAGCCAAAAAACTTTCGCAGGTATTTTGTTAATCCGTGGAAATATCAGATAGCTTGTACCAGCATAATATTTTTGTGCCGATTCTTGGTTGATGATGACCAAAAAAGCCTCCTCCTTTTTCTTCACTTCCGGTTGGAGGTACGCATCAGCACGCGTTTTTTCAGCCAGTCGCGGACGGGTTCATCGTACAGTTTCAGGCAGGCATAGGCCAGGGCTATGCAGATAACGAGCGTGCCGGCGATGACGGGGAGCGCCTGGGAGAGGGGGACCTTGTTGTTGTAGAGCCATGCCGTATAGAGGTAGACGATGGGATAGTGGGTGATGTAGAGGGGGTAGGAAATGTCGCCCAGGAATTTGCAGGCTTTTGAGGAGAAGCGGTCTTTCGTGTGTCCGCTGGCGGCCATGAAGATGATCAGGGGGAAGATGACGATGATGCAGAAGGCATCGTAAAGGCCGTTCAGGCGGAAGTATTCCGCGCCTCCCACATGGGGCATGGAAATGGCCGCGACGAGCATCAGGCTGCACCACCAGAAGGCGTTCCGGATGCTGGCGAGTTTCCCCAGGCGGAACAGGAGCAGGCCGCCGAAGAACGGGAAGATCAGCCTTGTCGCGCCGATTTGGAGTTGTTCCAGGTCCAGTGTCCAGCCGCCGATGTTGTTGCCCTGGCTGAAGCATTGGTGAATCAGGGCGCAGCCCGCCAGGAAGACCAGGATGGAGAGCCAGGTGTTGGAAAACCTTCTGACGACGGTGGCGTACAGGATGTTGGCGATGTATTCAAAGAAGAGCGACCACGCCGGGCCGTTCAGCGGATGCATTTCCGCCCAGCCGCGGACGTCCATGGAGGTGGGAACGGGAAGAAGCGTAAAGCCGATGGTCATCACGAGCAGCATTTCCCACATGGGCGTGGAGGCCATGGCCGGATAGATTTCTGAGTCCTGGAAGTAGAAGAAGATGCCGCCGATGAGCATCCCCATCACCACCATGGGCTGCAAACGGACCAGGCGCCGCTTGCAGAAGTCCCACAGGCTCATTTTGCCCCAGCGGTCATCGTAGGCGTAGCCGATGACAAAGCCGGAAAGCATGAAGAAGAAGTCCACGCAAAGATAGCCGTGGTTGATGATTTGGTCGGTATGGAATTCCCGGTCGCTCAGGCTTCCTTCAAAAAGGTGGAACAGCACGACCATGACGGCCGCCACTCCCCGGAGGCCGTCAAGAATGGCGTAATGGGGCTTGGGCGCCAGCAGGGAGGTACCATTGGAGAGAGAGGTGCTCATGGTCGGAATGTACGTGAACAGGGATTGTTTTCTTACAGGGAGAAGGCTTGCCGCCGCCGCGAGAGAGTCGGCGGGGGAAACGTACGAAGGCACAATCATATTTTTTGATACCCCAGAGTAAAGAAAGAAAAGCGATGATTTTGTACGGTTTCTTTTCCGGAGGATGGACAGGGAAAGTTCTTCCAGGGGCGACGAATGCTTTCTGTCCGGGAGCTTCGGGAAACGTGCCGTTTGAAATGGGAAAGAAAGCACGCTTCGTTATCCTGCCTGCGCCGTTTTTGAAGAAGTAAAGGCTTCCCTTCCCCCTGTTGGGAGAGGGAAGCCGGTAGAGATTTATGATCCGTGGATGCCAGGAACACCCGGCGCCGACGGAAAATCCGGCAGTCCGCATTTTTTTGCGGACAAGGAATCCGCATCAGGCCAAATGCATACCGCCGGTGACGCCGAAGACTTCAGCCGTGATGAAGCTTGATTCCTGGGAGGCCAGGAAAACATAGAGGCCGGACAGTTCCACGGGCTGTCCCGCCCGTTCCAGAGGCGTCTTTTGGCCGAATTCCGGCAGGTGTTCCTGCAACTGGCCTCCCGTTACCTGCAAGGGTGTCCAGACGGGGCCGGGAGCCACGACGTTGACTCGGATGCCTTTGGAGGCCACCTGTTTGGCCAGGGCGCGGCTGAAGGCAATGATGGCCGCCTTGGTGGAGGCGTAGTCAATCAGGTTTTTGCCCGGCTGGTAGGCCTGAATGGAGGAGCAGGTAATGATGCTGGCTCCCGGCTTGAGGTGGGGGAGGACCGCCTTGGCAATCCAGAATAAAGAGAAAACGTTGACTTCAAATGTTTTGACAAGCTGCTCCGTGGTAATGTCCTGAATGTCCTCGGTCGCTACCTGCTTGCCGGCCACTAGGGCCAGGATGTCCAGTCCGCCGAGCTTTTCCAGAGCATCGTGAATAAGATTTTTGCAGAATTCCTCGTCGCTGAGGTCGCCCGGAAGAAGGACGATATTGCGGCCTTCCGCTTCCACCAGCCGGGCCACTTCCTCCGCGTCGCTCTGCTCTTCCGGCAGATAGTTCAGGGCAATGTCCGCACCTTCCCGGGCGTAGGCGATGGCGGCCGCCCGCCCGATGCCGGAATCTCCTCCGGTCACCAGTGCCTTCCTGCCGGCCAGCCGGTTGCATCCTTTATAGCTCTTTTCACCGGAATCGGGAACGGGGGCCATGTCAGATTGCAGGCCGGGCGCTTCCTGCTGCTGTTTTTCATATTTCCCGTCATAGAATTGATGGCGGGGGTCCTGCATGTCGTGAATGTCTTTACTGCTCATTTTTCCATTAATCGTGATGTTCAGAGGGGAATACCGCGGGCCGGGGAAAGTCCGGACAAATTTGATGCCGGAGCTTGCTCAGGGCTTGCTGCTCCTGCATGCATTCCCATAGGCGTGGAGGCCTGAAAGACGGACGACCGTTCAATTGAAAACGCTGTTTAAGCGTTCCATGTCATTGATATTTCAAGGATTTTGCCAAGTTGAACAATATTGTGCCTTGGTTGGGATTACAGGCTCAACCGTACCTTTTCCGTGATCTGCACAAATTCGCCGGGCAGATTAGGCCGGGAAGAAGGCCGCCTGTTTTTTCCGCCGCCATGCCTTTTCCCCGGAGAAAGGAGCGGATTGACGGAGATTCAGCGCAGCCCGTAAACAAGGTATCCGGCCGCTCCCGTCAGAGTCATCAGCAGGATGGGGTTGACGCGCCATTTTCTCAGGGCAAACAGAGCGGCTCCAAACAGGATGAAGCTGGGAATATCCACCCTTTCCACGGATTGCCAGTCAAAGGTGCCGCAGAAGGTCAGCATCAGGATGGTTCCGCCCGCGGACATGATCAGGCCCACGGAAGCCGCTTTCAACCCTTCCAGAACGCCGGAGATGTAAAGGGAACGCCGATGCCTTTGGAAAAAAAGGTGCAGCAGCAGCGCCGCCGCCACGCCGGGAAGGACGCAGCCCAGTGTAGCCGTCATGGCGCCGGGAATGCCCGCTATCTGCAATCCCACGAAGGTAGACGTGTTGATGGCCAGCGGGCCGGGCGTCATCTGGGAGATCGTGATGATGTCGGTAAACACCTTCTGTGTGATCCAGCCGTGATGAATGACCACCTGGTCACGGATCATGGGGATAACGGCATACCCGCCGCCGATGCTGAACGCTCCGATTTGAAGGAAAGCGCTGAAGAGCTGCCAGAGCATCTGCATTATCCGCATCTCCTTTCCTGTTTTATTCGGACGTGCCACAGGCTCAGGATGCAGCACACGGCCAGAATAACGGCTATATGGAGGTGAAAGACGAAGCTTGCCACAAAGGCCCCCGGTACCATGGCGTGCAGCAGGGCCGATTTTTTGCGGAGAATCATCCGCCACATGTCCACCACAATGTCCACGATGAGGGCTGCCACGCCCGCCTGCATCCCCCGCAGGACGGCTTCCACCGCAGTGCTGGAGCTGAATGCCTCATACCAGGACGCCACGGCGGACAGGATGACCAGAGGGGGAATGACGGCGCCCAGACAACTGGCAAGCACGCCCGGAAGCCCTGCGGTGCGGTGGCCTGCCAGGGCGGAGAGATTGACGGCGATCGCTCCGGGCGTGGATTGTGCGATGGCGGCCATGGACAACAATTCCTCCTTGGAGAACAAGTGTTTTTTCCGGACGTAATATTTGCTGATCATCGGGACCACAATGTAGCCGCCCCCAAAGGTGAACGCACCGATGAACAGATTGATCCAGAAGAGCCAGAGGCATGTTTTTATTTTTCTCGGACATGCTGCCTGAATGGAATGTGCAGGGTACCGCCGGGGATGTACATAAGAGGTGTTTTCCTCCATTTTTTCCTGCTGCCGGAAATGTCTTTACACCGGAAAGCCCGTTTCTGCGATACGCCGTGCAATGGTAACGGCATGCTACCACATCCGGAAGAAAAATGCATGCGATTTCACAGGAAAAATGAGGGAATTGCCCGCCTCCGCAGATAAAATGGAGAGGTCTGGAAAAACACCGCCGGAATTGCCTGCTTTTACCGGCATCCAGCAGACTGTTCCGGAATACTTCATGTTTGACGGGCAGCGGAATGGCCGTAATCACCCACTAACCGGCGGCATTTTTTTATCAAGCAGTACTTATTAATTTATTTTAACAAGGTAATTATCTACCTGCGCCATGAACCGTATATCTCGCCTGTTCATGTATGTTTTTTGGCGGCACTTCCGGGATTCCGACTCCTGGTGACGGATATGTGTCTGCGTGTGTCGCCTATGGCGGCGGATCGAACCCCTTGTATTTCCGATATGCGGAACAGACGTCGCCGTGCTGACGGGAGCGATTCATGGTGGCCCCTGTTTTTTCAGGGCCGGATACCGTTCCTGATAAATCCGCCGTCCCCGCATTTCGCGGATTTCAACGGCGGCCTTTTTCCAGTTCGTCCCTGCGCGCCATGATCTTTTCCATGACGGCCTTCCGGTCGCGTTCCGGGATTTCCACCGGATTGCCGCGGTAGTCGCTCGTCATGGCGGCCAGGGCGCCGCCTACATGGTGGGCGTCAAAAATCGGGAGCTTCCAGGTGGAAGGTTTTTCCGGATCAGGCACGTAGGCGAATTCGGAAGCGGGGTATTCCTTGCCGTCCACTTCCTTTGTCTTGGGCTGGTGGTCCTGTTGCATGAGGGTGAGACAAGTTCCGGAAGAAGATCATTGCAGGAAAAAGCCCGATAAGACGCAATACTTCACGCGGCAAACCAATACGGTCACATTTCCCATAGCGGCCAAAAGGACTGTGAATACCGGACGAACCTATTCCACGAAAACGATCTTTTGCGGGGGAAAGCCCGCTTTCTCTTTTTCTCTTTACACCCGGAGGGAAATATACGAGCATTTTTCTGTTAATTATAATAATTCCTAAAATGAAAGACACCATATACGAGGAGAACAGACTCCCGGAAGGGCGCATGCCCGCCCTGCGCGTGGAACCCATGCCGGCGGATACCAACCAGCACGGCGATGTGTTTGGAGGCTGGGTGATGAGCCAGGTGGACCTTGCGGGCGCCAGCACGGCCATGCGTTATGCGCTGAGCCGCTATATCGTGACGCGTGCCGTCAGCAGCCTGACTTTTGAAGCCCCCGTGATGGTGGGGGATGTGGTCTCCTTTTACACGGACATCATCAGGGTGGGGCGTACGTCCCCTGACGGTGAAGGTGGTGGTGTATGCGGAGCGTCTGACCAAGCTGTGCAACAACGTGGCCAAGATCACGGAAGCCGAACTCGTTTACGTGGCCCTGGGGCCGGACAAGAAGCCGATTGACCTGGAAGAGTCGCGCGCGCAGTTTGCCCAGTGCTGTTCCCTTTGAAACGGGTGGCGAGGTTTCCTGTTCCTGAACGGGAGGGAAGCTCCGCGCGATGTCACGCGGTTTTCCGCTTTTTTGCGGGTTTTCCCCTTGTCCTTGTCCACCAGGGCGAAGATGAAGGAACTTGCCGCCGCAATCGTTCCGATGGTGACGAAGGTGGCGTGAAAGGCCGATTCCACGGCAGGCCCGGAGGTGGCGGCATGGCCGCCGAAACAGTCCAGCAGCAAGGAGGCCGTCGCGATACTGACGGCAATGGACAACTGCATGATCATGGAAAGCAGGGAATTCCCGCTGCTGGCATCCGCGTTCGGCAGGTCGATCAGCGTCAGGGTATTCATGCAGGTGAACTGGATGGAGTTGGCCGCTCCCAGCAGGGCTAGCATGGACAGAAGAGTGAATTCATGGGTGCCGGGGCCGATGAAGTAAAAGGCCGCCAGCAGGGTCCCGATCGTGAACGTATTGATGACCATGATGTTCCGGTAGCCAGGCCTGAGCAGCCGCGGCGCCACCGTCTTTGCCAGAAGGTTGCTCACGGCCAGCGGAATCAGGGACATGCCGGATTTAAGGGCGGAATACCCTAGCACCACCTGGAAGAAAAGGGGAACCAGGTAAGGCAGGCAGCTCCCGCCCAGGCGGCAGACGATGTTTCCGGCTATGCCGATGGCAAAGTTCCGGATGCGGAACAGGGAGGGGCTGAAAAGCGGCGTTTCCGACCGGAACGCCAGCGCCCAGTATACGGTCTGGAAAAGAATCCCTGCCGTCAGGAGAATCCCCATCCGGGTTTTGTCCGGGGACCCTCCTTCCGTGGAAAGGCTCATCGTGATCAGCAGGGCGGAAGCGGAGAAGAACAGAAACCCCGGCCAGTCGAACTTCTGTTCCTTGACGGCCTTCAGGTCCGGCATCAGCTTCCGCGTGGCCCACAGGCCCGCCAGTCCCACGGGAATGTTGATCAGGAATATCCAGTGCCAGGAGATGTACTGCACGATGATGCCGCCCAGCACGGGACCGAGCAGGGGCCCCAGCAGAGCCGGAATGGTCACGATGTTCAGCACGTTGACGAACATGGAGCGCGGGTAGGAGCGCAGGATGACCAGCCGCCCCACAGGCATCAGGAACGCCCCGCCGATGCCCTGGACGACACGGCAGGCCGTCATCATGGCGACGGAGGTGGAAAGGGCGCAGAGCAGGGAGCCGAACGTGAACAGGGAGATGGCGAACAGGAAGGTGTGGCGCGACCCCAATTTGTCGGAGACCCATCCGGAGGCCGGTATCAGCACGCACACCGTCAGCATGTAGGCGGTGACCAGGGAGTCGAGCTGCAGCGGATGGGTGTGGAAGCTGCGCGCAATCGTAGGAATGGCCGTATTCAGGATGGTGGCGTCCAGCATCTGCATGAAGAACGCCGATGCCACCAGAAAAGGCAGGTAGCGCAGGGACCGGGAGGATGTCGGCAGTTTTTCCATGAATGCTGGCCGCCAGTATCCGGCGTCTCCCCGGCGGGGGCAAGGCCGATGTCTGTCCGGCTTTTTCGGAACACTTTCTTGCCATCCCCGGGTTAGGCGGTGTTCATGTCTCCCCAGAACGCCGGCACCCTTGTCTCATGGGCCGGGGAATGGAACCCTGGTTCAGGTTTCCGGAACGAGCATGATGGATTTTGTTTCGGCGCCGCTCGTTATTCCCTTCACGGTCAGCGTGCATTTCCCTGGCGGCAGGGTGATGCCGCCGGGAGAGTATTTGGCAAATTTGGTCCAGCCGCCCGTTCCCGGAAAGGTGAATTCCTCCAGGTTGCCGTTTACGGAATAACCTATCTTGAGAAGGGTGGAGGCAGGCGCGGCTATGGCGTAATCCGTCGTTACCGTGTACGTGCCTCCCTTTTTCGTCTCAATGTCCCAGCTGACGGAACTGAAGTGAGACAAAACATTGAATTTTCCGAGGTCCTTGGCCTGTGCGTGGGAAATGAAGCAGTTCTCCGGAGTGAGGATGATTTTTCCTCCCGCCGTCGGCTGCACCACCGGAAAAATGTCTGTCGGAATCAGGCGGATGTAGCGGACATAGATGCCGTCCCTTCCTTTTTTCCTGATGGTAAAGGTTTGTTTCCCCTTGGTGAGTTTCATGCTCCCCGGATGGTAAATGCTTGCGTCATTGATGCCTCCGCCGTTGGTCGGTACTTTCCACACGAAGGAGGGGGCGGAACCGGATTGCAGTTCATATTGTGCGGAAGCGCTTGCCGTCCAAGGAAAAACGTACCAGATTTCAAGAATGTATTCCCCGTCGTTGGGGACATTGATTTTCCAACTGGCGCCGGAATCCTTTTTGGCCATGCCGGCAATGAATTTATTGGAGTGTATTCTTTCCAGCTTGCTGTCGACCAGTTCCGCGTTTTCCGCCTTCATCAAAATGGCTTTGCCCTGAATGGCTCCGCTACTGGCCGTCTTGATCAGTCCTTCCGCCGGGAATTTGGCCTGGGCACCCAGGCAGAGAAAAAGGGATGAGGTTAGAATAAAAAACAGTTTCATCGTATAGAGGGGAGTATCCCTTTTCTCCTTTAAATACCATTAGTTGTCAATGGGAAATAGTCCATGCCTAACGTAAATCGTAAAATTCCCCCGTGAGGAAGAGCCGGAAACGCGCAAACGGACGGAAAACATTCAGCCAGGGAAGCATTTTATGCTACTGGCCGAGAACTACCTGATTTTCCAGCGTTTTCCCTTCCACAAATTCCCGGATGTTATGGAGGGTGACTTCCGCAATGTTGTGCAGGGCTTCCTTTGTGAAAAAACCCTGGTGGGAGGTCAGGATGACGTTGTTGAAGGAGAGCAGGCGGGCAAGGGTGTCGTCGTCAATGATCTTGTCGGATTTATCCTCGTAAAAATATTCCCCTTCCTCCTCATACACGTCCAGCCCGGCGGATCCCACCTTTTTGGATTTCAGGCCGTCTATGAGCATATCCGTGTGGATCAGCTTGCCGCGCCCCGTATTGATGATCATGACGCCGTCCTTCATTTTCCCGATGGAGTCGGCATTGATCAGGTATTCCGTCTCCGGCGTGAGCGGACAGTGCAGGGAGATGATGTCCGACCGCGCGTACAGGTCGTCCAGCGTGGTGTAGGTGATGCCGTTTTCCTCGGCAAAGCGTTTGTCCGGGTACGGATCATAAGCCAGAATATTCATGCCGAATCCCTTGAGGATGCGGATAAGTATTTTGGCGATCTGGCCCGTGCCGATGATGCCCGCCGTCTTTCCGTGCATGTCGAATCCCATCAGGCCGTGCAGGGAAAAGTTCCCGTCTCTCGTGCGCCAGTAGGCGCGGTGGATCTTGCGGTTCAGAGCCAGCATCAGGGCCACGGCGTGTTCCGCCACGGCGTAAGGCGAGTACCGCGGCACGCGCACGACGGGCAGTCCGTAGCGCTCCGCCGCTTCCAGGTCCACGTTGTTGAACCCGGCGCAGCGCAGGGCCAGCAGCCGGACGCCGTTTTCCTTCAATGCACGGATGACTTCCTCTCCCGCCGTGTCGTTCACGAAGATGCAGGCCACATCCATCCCGCTGGTGAGCGGCACGCTGTCCGTATTCAGATGCCCCTTGAAATAACGGATATCGTAATGGTATTCGCGTTCGTTGATCGGGTTGAAGGAGCCCCGGTCATAGGACTTGGCGTCGAAGAATGCTATGCGGCAGGGATGGTCGGTCATGTCGGGAATGGGTTAGGTGGCGGGGGTATTTCCGGACGCCTGCCCTTGGCTGGCGACGGCTTCCATGCGTCTGCGGACTTCATCCGGATCTCCCAGGAAATAGTCTTTCTGCAGGTTCAGCGAGTCGTCAAATTCGAATACGTACGGAATGGCTGTGGGCAGGTTCAGGGAAAGGAGCTTTTCGTCGGGAATATGCTTCAGGTACTTGATGATGCCGCGCAGCGTATTGCCGTGGGCTACGACGAGGATGTTGTCCCATGTTTTCAGGGAAGCCAGAATGGTCCCTTCCCAATAGGGCATCAGGCGCTCAATGGTGGATTTCAGGGATTCCGTGCGCGGCAGTTCGTCGTCCGGCACTTCCCTGTAGCGCGGGTCCCAGCGGGGGTTGTTCATGTCGTCTTCCGCCACGGGAGGGGGTGCTACGTCATAACTGCGGCGCCAGACCAGGACTTGTTCGTCGCCGTATTTTTTAGCCGTTTCACTTTTGTTCAGGCCCTGGAGCATGCCGTAATGCTTTTCATTCAGCCGCCAGCTTTTGGCAACCGGCAGCCAGTCCTGGTCCAGGCGGTCCAGAACGCAGTTCAGCGTCTTGACGGCGCGCTTGAGGTAGGACGTATAGGCCTGGTCAAAAGCCATTCCCTTGTCTTTCAGCAGGTCGCCCGCATAGTACGCTTCCTGCACCCCTTTTTCCGTCAGGTCCACATCCGTCCATCCGGTGAATCTGTTTTCCCGGTTCCAGGTGCTTTCCCCATGGCGCAGCAGAACAATTGTTTTCATCTCGGTTAGTTTAGACAAACTTTTCCCTGTTATTGTGCAAAAAACGGGATGTATGACATTATTCGGGAACTTGTCCGCGCCGGCAGTGCGGAAAGGGAAAATGTGATTGGCAAGCGTCTTCAAAAAGGGTAACAGTTCGGGATGATGAAGCAACATGGCTGCATGGGGGCCGTCGCCCTGATAGCCGGCATGGCCGCCCTGGCATGGGCCGGGCCGGAAGCCGTCCTGAATGTGGAAAAGCCCGCTCCTTCCCGGGGAACTCCCGCCGTTTTCAAGTTCGGCGGAGAGGACAACCAGGAATTCATGCTGAACGGCAAACCGTTCCAGATACGCGGTGCGGAAATGCATCCCCAGCGGATTCCCAGGGAATACTGGAGGCACCGCATCCGGACCGCCAGGGCCATGGGGCTGAACACAATCGCCTTTTACGTTTTCTGGAATGACCACGAACAGCCGGACGGCAGCTTTGATTTCAAGACCGGCAACCGGGATTTGGCCGCGTTTCTCAAACTTTGCCAGGAGGAAGGCATGTGGGTGCTTTTCCGCCCGGGGCCGTACGTTTGTGGGGAATGGGACCTGGGAGGGCTGCCTCATTACCTGCTGAAAGACCCCAAGGCCAAACTGAGGACAACGGAAGACGCCAAATTCATGAAGGCCCAGGCCCGTTATCTGGAAGCTGTGGCCAGAGTGGCGGAGCCGTTTCTGGCCAAAAATGGCGGCCCCATCCTGATGACCCAGCTGGAGAACGAATACGGCAGCTACCAGCGCAAGGACCCCAAGTACATGGAATGGCTGAAAACGTTCTGGACGCGGAAGGGATTCGGGCCGTTTTACACGTCCGACGGCGCCGGGGAACATTACTTGAAGGGAGTCACACTTCCCGGCGTGGCCGTGGGGCTGGACCCCGGATTGAACGACGGGCATTGGAAGATTGCCAACAAGTGCAATCCGGGCGTCCCTGTCTTCTCCTCGGAAACGTATCCTGGCTGGCTGAGGCACTGGGGGGAAGGCAACTGGAATCCGACTCCCGAAATTGTCGACCACGTGCGCTGGTTCATGGACAAGGGGCGTTCTTTCAGCCTCTTCGTTTTTCACGGGGGCACCAATTTCGGCTTCACGGCGGGAGCCAATAACGGGGGGCCGGGGCAATACCAGCCGGACCTCACCAGCTACGACTACGGCTCCCCTGTGGATGAACACGGCCGCATGAACGAATATTATACCCGGATGAGGGAGATCATTCTGGCCAAACTGCCTGCGGAGGCGGCCGTTCCGGAACCTCCCGCGGACATTCCTTCCATGGAAATACCGGAATTTACTCCGGAAGTGCATGCCGGATTATGGGAGAACCTGCCCAGGCCGTTCCGTTCCAAATTCCCGCAGCCGCCCTACTTTGAACAATGGAACCAGAACCAGGGCATGGCCATTTACATCACCGCCGTTCCGGCGGGGCCTTCCGAAACGCTGGAACTGTCCAGTGCCAGCGATTACGCGCAGGTGTACCTGAACGGAGAACTCATCGGCACGCTGGACCGCCGCCTGGGGCAGAAAAGCCTGGTTCTGCCGGAGCGCAAAAAACCGGGGACGCTGGAAATCCTGGTGGAAGCCATGGGCCATATCAATTTCCACATCAGCATGGAGAGCGACCGCAAGGGATTGCACGGCGCCGTGAAGCTGGGACCGCGCGAATTGAAGGGATGGACGGTCAGGGCGCTGCCGCTGACAGCCGCTTCCATCACTCAGGCTCCCAAAGGGAAGGGATCGTCCAAGAATCGGGCAGGAGCCCATTTCCGGGCCGTTCTGAACATTGAGGACCCTCACGACACGTTCCTGGACATGTCACGCTATACCAAGGGATACGTTTGGGTCAACGGCATCAACGTGGGACGGTACTGGAACGTGGGACCGCAGTTGAGGCTGTATGTGCCCGCGCCTTTCCTGAAAAAAGGGGAGAACGTGATCGACATCCTTGACCTTCACGAAACGGAGCCCAGGCCCGTCCGCGGCATGACGGAGCGCAACAAGGAACCGGGCAAGGTCAATACGAAGAACCTGGATAACCAGTGGTAAGGGCGGATGATGGCCGTCTTTTTCCCGGCAGGGAAGAATCCGGAGTTCTTCCGGCGTTGTTTCTGCCGTCAGGACGCCTGCGCCGCCTTCCGTTTGCGAAAGGCGGACTTGAACTCCTCCCAGTCCGTAGTTCTCAGCAGTTCGGAAAGGTTGGAATAATAGGACTTGTGGTGTCCGAACCGTTCGTCCTTCAATTCTTCCTCGGCTTTTTCCGGGCTCCAGCCCTGTATGACGATGCGGTAAGCCGCGCAGACAATGCCTGTGCGGTCGGAACCGTGCCAGCAGTGCACCAGGATGGGTTTGGGAGCTTTATCAATCAGTAGCAGGCACTCCATCAAATCCTGGGCGGTTACCTTTCCGGCGGCCAGCCTGATGCGGTAAAGGTTCAGGGAAGTTCCCTGCGCCTCATTGTCGTCACGGTGGTATTCCCGCAGGTTCAGCACGGATTTGATGCCCTGTTTTTCCAGGGCTTTAAAACCATCGTCGTCCGGCTGGGCGGAACGGTATAATTCCCGGCTGAGCTTGTAGCAGTTATTAACGTTTTTCACAGACACGGGTACGGCAGCTGCTATTTTTGCATCCGCATGAATGGGCGGCATGCAGCCTGCCATCAGAAAAAGCATCAACAGAACGGGCTTAAGAGGCATGGCGGCATCAGGGAATGGCAGGATAACCCACGCTCTGGGCATACAGAACCTTCTTGAACATATTGAGCTTCAGCCGTTCATGAAGATTTTCCTCATTCAGCATGGCGCGGAAGACAGTGCCAAGCCCGGCGGAAGCGCAGAAGAGATAAACGTTCTGGCCGACAAAACCGACATCCGCGCAGGCCGTCGTCAATTTTCTTTTTGCGTCAAAATCGCCGGGCTGTTTGGACTGGTCCACTACATACACCAGATTAAGGGGAGCCTGGGCTACGAATTCCTGCGTACCTGTTGAAGCCCTCAGGTCCCCCTGCATCACTTTCTTCAATTTATGCGTTTCCGGCTCGTAAAGGTAGGCTGCGTCCGGAAGAACCGCGTAAATTTCTATTTCATTGGAGTTCCGGGATGACGGCGCGGTCCGGTAATCCGCGTCCTCGCGGTTGACGCCCTGGGCGGCCCAAAGCAGGGAGGAGAGCACCTCAAGAGGAATGGGCCGGTCCGCGAAGGTCCGGATGGACCGGCGTTCCTGCAGGGCCTCCATGAGGGGCTTGCCGCCCTTCCTGTCCGGCTCCGGCAGGATAATGTCGTTGCAAAGGGCGTTTCCGGAGGAAAGCCATGCGGAAACGAGAAACAGACCGGGAAAATGGATGCGGGGGAGGTTCATGCGGGATAAACAGTAGTAAAGTCTCTTGAACAGAATATATGTTGGATGTTTCCCTGACTTTTTGGGAAGAGGGGGGGAGCCGTTATCCTAGAAAATAAATAGGGTTGTGCAAGAAAAAAGAAATGATCCTGTTTTTCTGCGGATGTCTTGCCGGAAAGGGCGCCGCGACTTTCTGTTTTCCCAGCTTCAGGCGCGGGAAGGAAGGCAAATGGAAACTTATCTCTGTAAACAGGTTGTTTCAGATTGACCTTGAAATAATATTGCGCTTTTATGTCAAACGGAACCGGGTGCTGCGGCTCCTTCCAAATTGTTAATTTACCTGAATTGCTTTAATTTCTTAAACTGCCTTATGAATATTCCCCATTCCTGGAATCCGCCTCCGCCGAAACGTAAAAAATCATCCTCGGGCGGATTAATTATGGCGATTGTCGTGATACTGGCACTGGTAGGCGGAGGCATGGTGTACTACCGCGTTTCCGAACAAAGAAAAGCGGAAACAGCAGAATTGGCTGCTAGAAAAGAAGCGGAGGCCCAGGCCGAGCGTGCGCGCGAAGCCGCAGCCCAAGAAGCCAAAGCTGCCCGGAAGGAGGCGGAAGCCCGCGCCCGTGCGGAGGCTGAGAGAAAGGCCCGGCTGGAGGCGGAACGCCGAGCCGCCGAAGAGGCCGCCAAAAAACAGCAGAAGGAGCCGGAGGAAGTGAAGCCGGTTCCGGTGGAGCCCAAAGAGGAGCCCATCGTCCAGGAAGAGGACCCCCGCCTGGAGATTTTCAAGAAGCCCGTGCTGCTCGTCAGCCTGAAAGCCAATGATGCCGCCAACCGGAAGTTGTTCAAGGACGCCTTTGACCTGGCCCTGGAAACGAGCCGTTATGATTTATATGCGGAATTTCTGCGCACTAATCTGGAAAGGGATGCCGTAAAGGTCATCAAATTCGGCAAATTTGATGAAACCATGTATAAGCAAAGCCCCATGCTCATGCGCGCCAACGAGCTGTACCAGCTCATCAGCAAGGTGGGGCCGGACACCATCCGGGAGCAAACCATGGAAAGCACGCCCAGGTATTTTTATCCGTGGCTTTTCTCGGATGAATCCAATCCCGTAAAGCTCTTTCTGCGTACGGTGGCACGAGAACAGACCCCCAAGGAACAGTGGGCCGGCATCCTGCGGAAATGGGCTGAATTCTGGATGAAAACGTCTGCCATGCCCCGCAGCAAATATTCCTCCCTGGCGCTGGCATGCGCCATGCTCCACCCCGGTATTGCCTCCAGTCCGTCCAAATTGCGGGCATCCTCTTCCGGCAACATTTCCACGACGCCCCTGACGCTGGAGCAGGTATTCGAATATTTCATGGAAATGGACGAGAAGCATGAACTGCTGACGGACATTACCAAGCTGAGCCCGTCCGAGCTGCTGTTCGTCGTGGATGTCCGCCTTCCGCGGTCGGAAATGGACTGGGCGCGCAAAAAGGTGCGCCTGACGCGCAAGGGGTGGGGAGGCGCCTACTCCATGATCCGCTACCGCATGGACCGCGCCGCCCTGGGCAAAGACCCGTACAATACCTATTCCTTCCAGGAAATCCTGGATGAAGGCGGCATTTGCATGGACCAGGCCTATTTTGCCGTCAACACGGCCAAATGCAACGGCATTCCCTCCGCATACGTTACCGGCGACGGCAACCGCGGAGCGCATGCCTGGGTGAACCTGCTGACGGCGGACGATACCTGGCAGTCCTACGGAGGCTATGGATACAATACCGGCCATTTCTCCCATCCGCACAACCGCAAGTCCAAACATGAATCCACTCTTCTGCAGGGAATGGACAGGAAAGTGAACGGCGCCAGGCTGGACGCCACGCTGGATTACCTCTCCCTGGCGGACCTGTTTGAAGAAATGCAGAAACCGGAGTGCGTCAGGGTCATGCTGGAGGCCGCCACGGAGAACACACCGGGCAGCCCCCTGGGCTGGGAACGGCTGATTGAAGTGATGGCGCGGCCTGAAAGCGGGACAAAGCTGGAGGAATGGGACAGGCTGGCCACCCTGATCAAGCGGAAATTCCGCTCCCGGCCGGACTATCTGGCCATGGCCGCGCGCGTGGAGGATGAATATATCTTCCCCCAGCGCGATGCCGCCACCAACAAGCGCAATGTGGCCCGCGACTTGAAAAAATTGGAAAAGGAAACGGACGAAGGCCGCAGCGACCTGACCTCCGCCGCCATCAAGCGGCAGGCGGACATCCTGATGGAAAAAGGCGACAAGGCGGCTGTAGCGGCCCTTTACCGGAAGTCCATGAAGGACTATGCCGTGCGTGCGGAAGTGTTTGAAGCCCTGATGGGGCAGTATTACCGCTACATTTCGGAAGACCAGGCCGCTGTGCTTCAGCTGGCCAAGGAGGCGGAATCCTCCTACAACAGGTATATCCGGACGAAGTCGGACGACTATTTCAAGGTGAAGAAAGAAGTCTCCATTCAGAAAAGGATTGCCGGCTATTATGAGAAGGGCGGGAATGAAAAGAAGGCCGCCCTGTTGCGGAAAGACGCGGAAAAGCGGGAGAAAAACAGTAAGAAAGGCATCAGGGAGGAACGTTGATCCGGACGATTGCCGGAGTGGGGAAGGCACGCTCCGTTTCCGCCGGGAAGGGAGCGCCGGCCTCTCTTGTCCCGGGTTGCGGCATATCCGTGGAATGAACGTTTTTAAGCTGGAATGCTGTCTTATCTTCAACTAATACATGTCCCATATGGCAAGAGAACCTTACGCGAACTTCTGGCCCAAAGTGACGGATACCGCTTTTGTGGCGAACAGCGCCGACCTGATCGGCGATGTCACCATTGGAGAGCACGCCAGCATCTGGTATCACACCACCCTGCGTGCAGATATCAACAAGATTGTCATTGGAGACTATTCCAACATTCAGGACAATAGCTGTATTCACCTGGCGGACGATTACGGCTGCTATGTGGGCAATTACGTGACCGTGGGCCACGGCGTGATTCTGCATGCCTGCACGGTAGAAGACGAGTGCCTCATCGGCATGGGGTCCACCATTCTGGACGGCGCGGTTATCGGCCGCGGATCCGTCGTCGGCGCCAATTCCCTCGTAACTAAGGGCACGATTATTCCTCCCAATTCCCTGGTGCTGGGCTCCCCCGCCAAGGTAGTCAAGGACCTGGGGCCGGAATCCCAGGCCAACAACCGCAAGTGGGCGGAAAAATATGTGAAGGTGGCTACCCGCTATACGGAACGGGTCATCAATCCCGGTTTTTAATTCCCGAACTTTTGCCTGCCATGCCGGAAGAAAAGCTGATTACCGTGGAACCTTATGCGCTGCTCTATACGCGGGCAGGCGCGGGGGTATGCCTGCGTGATCCGCTTACCGGCAAGGTAGGCGTCATTTTCATGGAGCTGCCGGACGGCATGGCTCTGGAACAGGTGCTGAAGGGCGAACGCCCGACCCGGCCGGACACTTCCTCCCTGCTGGCGCACCTGCTCTCCGCCATGGAATGCCGGGTAAGACTGGTGCTGATTAACGGAAGGAAGGATGAAGTCTTTTATGCCCGGGTGGCGGTGGAAGCCGTCAATGAAGTCATGGAGAAGCTGGTGGAACTGGACGCCCGTCCGTCCGACGCCTTGATGATTGCCGCTCGCTTTGGAACCGGGATCAAGATCATCCCCGCCGTATGGGAGAGCATGGAAAATATTTTCCCCAGCTTGAACAACTGGAGACGGACTCCGTGGACAGCCGCGCTCCGGTATATGTGGCTGACTTGTAGGAGGGGCAATGAGCTTTTGTTCCATCCGGATACGGCTTAACTGAAAAAAAACTTGCCAAGCGCGGGGGAAGTCTATACATTCGGCCCACATCACTTCAAGTGGGTAGATTCCCGAGCGGTCAAAGGGGCAGACTGTAAATCTGTTAGCATTCGCTTTCGAAGGTTCGAATCCTTCTCTACCCACCACTTTATCACTTTCATACTTGCTCACAGCCCTTGATTCTTCAAGGGTTTTTCATTTCTTGCTTGCATGAGCTATCATGAGTACGCATGAACCAAGTGTATACTCAAGTGTACATTTCCATTTTCTACAAGTGTGCATCATCAAAAAACACTATTAAACAGGGGTGGATGATCAAATGTAAAAATTCTGGATTGCCCTTTTTAGTGTTGCAGGGAAGCAGATCCGCAAGACGACAAAAATAGCTATTATTTCTTCTGTTATTCCTTCAGGGAAAAGTAAAATGGCTGTAGGAAGGGAGAATGAAGCCAAGGTCCGTTTGATTGCTGAAAAGCTGGAAAAGGCCGCCAATAGGGAGCAGGTGGACGCCAAGAAGGTAAAGGTTCTTGCCGGGGAAAGAGCAGGGAGGAAATTTTTGCGTGGCAAGCAGTACATGAAGGATAGGCTGGATTTTTGAGACAACTACGCGCGGGAAAGCGGCGCTTATACCCTGGTAGAAGAAGGATTTGCCATTCTGGACATCGCGCCCCGGAACGCGCTCACATGGACAACAGCCGCGCCAATTATCGCCGCTGGCTAGCCGGGAAGATGAATGCCCGCTTGCCTGCCTTTCATGTTGCGGCGGCCTTTCCCTACTACCCATGAATCACAGACCAACCGCGCAAGCAGGATGAATAAGGATTGAATCTTGATTGTTGAAGATGACTTTGACATTGTGAAAATACTCAAGCTCTTTCTTTCTTACCACGGGTACTGCCACGTACGCGTTGAAAATTCAGGCGTAAGCGGATTGGAAGCGGCGCTGAGCCGGACTCCCGGTCTTATTTTACTGGATATCATGCTGCCGCACACTCAGGTCCACCTCCCCATACGGCGGCTGTTCCCATCATCATGCTCACGGCAAGGAATGAAGTTTCCGGAGACCGGAGCGGATGATTATGTCACCAAGCCGTTTAATACAGAAGAGCTTCTGGCGCACATCAAAACCCAGCTCATGAAGAGTGTGGCTGACCGGCTGCGGGACCGGTTGTCCAATTTGATTATTAAAAGACGTCACGGCTTGAGCTTGCCGCAGTGAAAAACCGTTGCGGTTCCGGCGGAAGGCCCGTGAGTATGCCGCATGGATGACTTCTGGGCTGGTCGACAAGGAGGGGCCGGATATGTTAGAAAAGGCTCCCTTTTCCAACTGCTGTATTGATTTGATATGTTAACCACACTGATTATTCTGGGAGTCTCCGCCATTTTGTTTGTCCAGGGGAGGATTCGTTCGGATATTGTCGCGTTGTGTTCCCTGTTGTGTCTGATGGTATTCGGCATTCTTGGCCCGGAGCAGGCGCTTTCCGGCTTTTCCAACTCCATCGTTGTGATGATGGTGGGGCTTTGTGGTGGGCGGCGCCATTTTCAGGACGGGGCTTGCCAAAATGATAGGCGGCAGGATCGTGAAGATGGCCGGAAAAAGCGAATTGCGCCTGCTGGTGTTGACGATGCTCGTGACGGCCGGGATAGGCGCGTTTGTCAGCAATACGGGCACGGTGGCGCTGATGCTGCCCATTCTTGTGAGCCTGGCGGCGGACGGCGGGATTCAGACGCGCCGCCTTCTGATGCCCATGGCCTTCGCCAGCAGCATGGGGGGCATGCTGACGCTGATCGGCACGCCGCCCAACCTTGTGGTGAACAACCAGCTTCAGGAAGCCGGACTGGAAGGGCTGGGCTTTTCTCTTTCACTCCCATCGGCATCGTGTGCATTGTCACGGGCGTTCTGGTCCTGATTCCCCTGAGCAGGAAGTTTCTGGGCGAGCATGGGGGAGGAACCGCAATACGAGGCCAAGGGAAAGTCCCTGAGCCAGTTGATAGACGAATACCAGATCATCGGCAACCTGTACCGGCTGCGCGTGCTGGAGGATTCCGAGTTAACGGAACATCCCTGCACGACTTGCACATTCGGACCGCTACCATGTGAACATTGTGGAGGTGCGCCGCAGGCATTCCGGCCGCCATTCCTTTCTGCAGACGGTCAGCCAGACCATGGCGGGGTCCGATACGCGGGTGAAGAAGGCGGATGTGATTTACGTGATGGGAGAGTTTGAGGACGTGGACCGTTTCGCGCGGGATTTCGGAGCCGTGATGATCAACCGGAAGACGCCGGAAGATACGGATTCCATGCTCAGGAGCAAGTTGAAGTTTGACGAAATCGGCATTGCGGAGATGCTGCTGATGCGCAATTCCGACTTGATCAATACCCCGGTCAAGTCTTCCGGGCTCCGTGCCAAGTACGGCGTCAACATTCTGGCCATCCAGAGGGACAATCATTACCTGTTCCACAATTTGAAGGACGTGAAGCTCCAATATGGGGATACGCTTCTCATTCAGGGAACGTGGGCGGACATCGCGCGACTGAGCGAAAAGACGTTTGAATGGGTGGTGGTGGGCCAGCCCCTGGCGGAGGCTTCCAAGGTGACGCTGACGCACAAAGGCTCCCCTGGCCGCCGGAATCATGATCCTGATGATCGTCGCGATGGTGTTCAACTGGGTTCCGGCCGTGGCCGCCGTACTGATTGCCGCCGTGCTCATGGTGTTGTGCGGCTGCCTGCGCAACGTGCAGGAAGCGTACAAGACGATCAACTGGGGAAAGCATCGTGCTTATTGCGGCCATGCTGCCCATGTCCCTGGCGCTGGAAAAGACGGGGGCGTCGGAAGCCATTTCCACGGCCTGGTGGCGGGGCTGGGAGGGTTCGGCTCCATGGCCCTACTTGCCGGCATTTATTTCACGGCGTCTTTGCTGACCATGTTCATCAGCAATACGGCTACGGCGGTGCTTCTGGCGCCCATTGCCGTGCAGTCCGCCGTGAGCATGGGAATCAGCCCCTATCCGCTGCTGCTGGCGGTTTCCGTGGGCACCAGCATGTGTTTCGCCTCTCCCTTTTCCACGCCTCCCAATGCCCTGGTGATGCCGGTGGGCAAGTACACGTTCATGGATTACGTGAAGGTCGCCGTGCCGCTCCAGGTGATCATGGGGCTGGTAATGATCGTTGTGATTCCCCTGTTTTCCCGTTCGGCAAGGGGTAGGGTATGCATAAGCAGGGGGAGTATGGCAGGGATTTCCCGTTTTTTGCAAGAAAAAAAGAGAGACAAGGGCGCAGTCCGGGAGTAGAACGGGAGGAGTTATAAAAACCTTTTATTTTATCATGAAAAAGTATTTGTTTATTGCCGCTGCCGCCATGTTTGCGCTGCCGTCCATGGCTGCTGAAGACGCTCCCAAGAAGATGACCTCCGCAGCGAAGAAGGCCGCCATGCTGGAAAAGTATGATACCAACAAGGACGGCAAGCTGGATGCGGAAGAGAAGGCCAAGATGAAGGAAGACCTGAAGAAGCAGAAGGAAGAGGAACGGGAAGCCAAAAGCACGGCTCCCGCAAGTCCGACTGATGTTTTTCTGGTTCATTCACGGTGTTCCGTATGAAAACGGCCTGAAACATGTTTCAGGCCGCAGGAGAGCCGGACATTTTAAGACGATGAGATATGGGAAATGGACCAGGTGGTGTACCGCCGGCATGCTGGTTTTACTGGCAGGCTGTACGGCGGAGGAATGGGCGCAGTTTTCCAAGGAAATGGAGGAAAACCAGCGTGCCGCTGCCGAACGCCGCGCCACATACCACAATATCAGCGTCCAGTGCTCCGACTGGGACATGGGGGTACGGCCACGGCCGGCCTGTCCGCCAAGGGATTCCGGGTCATGTATCCCGGAGAGGGGGATTACGGGGCTGTCGTTGCCGTCAACAAAACGGCGGAAGAACATACCCTGATCCGCAAGGGCCTTTATTTTGTCTCTACTCCGGGGCCTGACACACGGCCGGGATACAAGACCAAGGTCACGGTCACCGTGCATGATTTAAATGGCAAAAAGCTGGCGGAATACCAGGGAGAAAGTTCCCCGGGGAGTCCTACCACCGTTCGAGGCGGCGCGCTCCGCCTGCCGCAAGGCAATTTCCCGAATGCCCGCCAGCAGCTCTCTTTATTGGTAAAGGAGCAAGGCTTTTCGTAAAAGTTACAGCCGGAATCCGGGTTATGCCGGGGTTCCGGTTTTACGTTTTGCGGGACCGGATTTTTATAGGCCAGCGTGTCGATCAATTCCCGGACAGCATTGACCGGGTTTTCCGCAGGACGTGGCGCCCTTTCAGAATGGCGCCGGGCCGGACGATTCCCGTTCCGCGATGGTTGCGGATGACTGCGGCCGTCTGGGCAAACATGTTGTATTTTTCCAGAACCAGGCGGCGTGCTTCCCGGATGGCGGGGAGGCGTTTTCATATTCGCCGTCGTCCATGGATTTGCGGATGATTTCAAAGGCTTTCCCGGGATCGTCCATGGGGACGGGGATGAAACTTTCCGGCGGGAAGCATTCCGTGGCAAGCGGATCCCCGGCATAGAAGGGGAGGGTCATGGCGACAAAGGCGTCCGCAAGCTTTTCCGTCCAGTGGTGGGGTTCCAGATGGTTTTTCCACGCACAGATGGTACTTGTAGTCGTCCATGGCGACGGTTTTGTTGTCTATTTCCCGGATGCCGTGCCCGAACCAGTCCAGTTCCGGCAGTCTGTCCGCCAGGTAGCGCGTGAGGTCGTAGCGCATTTTATGCATCGTGTGCGTATGCTGCTTGGCGGAGCAGATGGTGGAAAGCATTTTGGTCTTGGGAAATTCCTTTTGGTCCAGGATTTCCTGCATGGGTTTGATGTACAGCCATTCCAGGCAACCACGGCCCAGCGTGTGGTTGGGGTGGGGGAAGGTCTGTCGGGGAATGCGTGGTCAGGACGGTACCGAACTGGTGCGTGTATGCACGGCTGTATATTTTGATGGATGGCGGTTCCACCGTGATCAGGATGGTTTGGTCCGGCGGGCAGAGCAGGGGTTCCGTTTCATTCCTGATGGTGCCGATGTCGTGCCTGGGGGAATTCGTCGTACACCAGCACCCAGTCGTAGTCCGTCATGGCGGCATCCGTGCAGAACAGGCAACCGTCCCAAAGCAGAGAGTCCGTCTCGTCGGGAGAGGCCTTGGTGGATTTTCTGATGACCTTGATGCGTATGGGGCTGCTGGAATCCTGCATATGAAGCTGGTGTTGAAGAAAGGGGCGGGAAAGGTGCCGCATTTCCGGAATGCGGGGAAGCTGCGGAGCGCCTTCGTGCCCGTAGTGTAGGGGGAGCACCTGCCTTGTCAATGTCAAAGGGTCCGCCGTTTTTCCCACGAATGGCGGCAGGTCGGTTGGATGCCGTGTTCTCCCATTCCGGGAAAAGCCGGTCAATGGCGCTGGCGGCCGTTTTCCTGGTGCCGCAGGGCATCAGTGGGCGGAAAGTATGTCCCGCGAAGGGGCCCCGGCCTTGCCGGGAAAAAGGGGAACAAAAGTTTTCAGAAAGGTATTTGCAGATAGGGATGAAGAGGGGAAGCGAGAGAGATGGCAGGAAGGAATAAAAACTTTATGCGCGGAGTGTCCGTGTGGGATACCGTGGTCGTTATTTCCGGCGACGGGATTTCAGACTGTGCCACGCCAGCCGGCCCTTGTGGCCGCGTTTCAGAAAAACGCTGGTAGTAGGATATCCAGGTGCCGTCCCCTTTGCGGTGCGCTTCTTCCGGAGGCCGGTCAAAAATCCTGTAGAGTTTTTCCGTCTCCCGGGCCGTTTCTTCCAGAAACAGGGTTTCCTGTTCCGGCGTTTTCCAGGGGCGGGACATGATTTCACACCAAAGATCATCATTTTCATCCACCTTTTTCACGTAGGCCACAGCGTCGTCCAGTGTAGCAAATTCATGGCAGTTGATGAAGGAAAGGGTATTGAATTCCTTGCCGATGTCCGGATTGCCCCAATAAATGGGGATGGTGCCGGCAAGCATGCTGGTGACGATTTTCTCGCTCGTGTAGCCGGGATACCAGGCATTCTCAAAGGCAATGGAGAATTTGTACGGTTTTTTCATCTCAATGGATGAGGCGTACCAGTCTTCCGCCCGGCGGCCGTCTCCCGGCGTGTTGTTGAGATGGCTTCCCAGGGAATTGACGAATTTATAACCGGAAAGCTTGTGGAACATGGCGTCCCGGTTGGGATGGATTTGCGGTTGGCGTAAATGAAGTTGCAGAACCCCGTTTTGGCGGCGAGGAGATTTTCCGCATTCAGCCCTTCCTTGGCCCCGTGCACTTCCTGCAGGTGGGGCCGCAGGCTGGGGAGTTTCACGGTACGGTCATAGTAGGGGATGGCATCCACTCCTATATAGTAGTCAAACAGCATGAAGTCGGGTGCAATGGCTTCATGACAGCCGTACATGATGGTGACATGGCCCGGTGCGCGTTCCAGAAAGTCGTAGAATGCTTCACGATTGACGTAGAACCACGGCGTGGCGACCAGGTAATCGAAGTCGGAATCATTTTCCTCCACGTGGTACCGGTCCTGAAGAAGCCGCCGGAAACTTTCCTTTCCGAAGTCCGGGTGGATTGTAAAAAGGAAATTTTAAGCGGTTTCATGGGAGGACAGGACGAACGAGTTTAGAAGGATGCCTTTTGTTGTCAATTCAAAGGGATATTCCCCTTTCCGCAGGAAATGCAAGGCACGGCTAGTTGTTTTCCGTTTTCGTGCATGGAATTCCCGGAGCGTTTCTTCGTATAGTTTGGCGTGCCGTTCGGCAATAACGGAATAGGAGAATACCCGTTCCGCGTGTTTCCGGCCTTCTTCCGCAAAGGGAATGGAGCAGTTTTCTGTCCAGCATCAGCCGTTCGCAATGATTGGCCATGGCCCGGACGTCGCCCTGGTCTGCAATGAGGCCGGTGAGGCCGTCCAGCACCACTTCCGGAATTCCTCCTGTCCGGAATGTAACGGATGGCGTTTTACAGGATATGGATTCCAGAGCGACGTTGGGAAGTACGTCCTGAAGGCTGGGATTCAGGAAAATATCTGCCGTGCTGTAAAGGGCCGCCAGTTCACGGGCGTCTGTAATGAATCCCATGCTGGTGCAGGCGTACGGAAAGTTCGGTGATTTTTCCTGGGAGCCAAAGAGGATCAAGTGGATGTTCCTGTGGCCGCGGCGGTGCAGTTCGTCCAGGATGAGAGGAATAAAGCGGCCGCCTTTGACAGGATTGAACAGGCCCGTAGCGCCGCACGCAATGACGAAGGCTTCCGGATTGATGCCCATTTGCTTCCTTTTGGCCTGCCTGTCCTCTGCCGGATGGAAGATCTCCGTATCCACGGGGTTGTAGATTTGTACGATGCGCCTGCCGGGAAACATGCAGCTTTTTTTTCCACTTGCTGCCTGAGCCACCGGGAGGGGTTACAAGTCAGGGAACGGATGCTGCCGAATGCTTTTTTCTTCCGGTCAAACAGCCATGCAGGCAGGCCCGGAAACAGACGGGGAGTTCCCAGTTGCGGGCATTTGCCGCGGCATCCTTCATGAAATCCCGTACATTCCAGCGGGCAATGGCATCCCGCCGTACAGGCGAACAAGTCGTGCAGGGTATGGACCAGCGGGCGGCGGATCCGGCCCAGCCTGCTGAAGTCGAGCGTCCGCCCCCTATCCAGTGCAGATGAATCAGGTCGGCCTGTTCCATTTGGGACAGATCAAATCCCATGCCGAACACGTTGAGGGAAAAGGGAAGGTCCTTCCTTCTGTCCGGAAAAAGGCTTTTAACCGCATCCGCCGCATGGCGGCGCAGGGCGTCCGCCGTTCTTCTTGGGGCGGACCGTTTGATTTCAATGCCTTTTATTTCTTTTTTTTCTTCTCAGCAGCAGGACGGATTCCAGGCCGGAGATATTTCTGGCCAGGGCATCGTTCAGACGATAAGGGGCGGAACTGGATGAAACGCTGTGAGATACCTGAAATACTTTTGAACATTGATGCAAAGGCACATGGGGATTATGTGGATTAGGAATCCGGAGTCAATATAAACGGCTGTGCCTGAGGTGGAACAGAATGATGGGCCTGCCAAGGCTTGCGCATGAGGTGCCTGGTTCGTTCCGGCCTTTCATTTTATAATATTTTCCGTTCACATGACTTACATGCATGTGAAGGAGGCGGGGGATTATTTCCGGATTCCTAATCCGCTGGATTTGCAGGAGAAAAAGTTCCTGATTTTTTATCCACTTTCCTTTTCCGGGCGGCCGCAGCCCCATGTCCCTCCGGTCCTGGAAAGGGAAGGCGGCAAGCTGGTTCCAATCTTCCGCGTAGGTTTCCGAACAGTCGAGCGGAGTAATGCCACGCAGTTTGCACAGGATGGAAAAAATGCTTTGGTAATACCGGTTTTCCACGAAGCCCTCCAGATTGGGAGAGACGGAGGGGGAGTTGTCCACCAGATTCAGATGGTTGTAGAAGATATGGAGCCAGTCCCGGATCAATTCTACCGTCCATGGGGTTTTTTTGATGAAGACGTGTCCGGCCGCGATTTGCTGGGTATGTGTGATGCGGGTATTTTCCGGGGAGATGGAGAAATGGCGGAAGATATCCCCCTTGGTCCATTTGTATTCCGGCTGTCCATTGTAGAATACCAGCATGCCGTTGCTGTGCCGGTCCAGAATGTCCACGTATTCCCGGAAGCGTTTCCTGCCTTCCGGATTGATGTGGCAGCCGGCATCCAGATACAGGAGGCGGTCCCCTTCCTTCATTTTCCGCAGGGCGTGGCTGATGATCCAGGGTTTCCAGGACCAGTAGCCGAATCCCTTGCAGGAGGGGATCAGGTATTTTCCCATGCGGCTGGTGAATTCCGGGAGAAGATCGTGCTCCGTGAACGATGTGATTTCATCGAAAAACTCCAGGGCCTCCGCCTGACGGCACAGACGGTTCAGGGAGTCCGTCATGCGGGAGTCTGCGAATGAAATAAAATGGTTCATCAAGCGGCAAGTTAATGTGCTGCGTTATATAGGGAAGGTGAGGGATTGTCAATCGGGCCTTTGCCCTGAAATTTCCGGGAGGCCTGGAGAAAGGAGGGACATCGGAAAGGTGGGTGGAAAGAATCCGTTTGCAGGAATAGTACCTTCCTTTTTGCCCAGGAAGGCAGGAACCCGCCAGCAGCAGAATGCGGCTGAAGCCGTTGGGGGAGGAGGAACTGCATTGAGCAGGTCGGCTAGCTGCCTGTCCCGTTCGGAAAGGGTGGATAGGAAGATGTCGCCTCCGGCCTGCCGGTAGAATTCATGCCACCATGCCAGAATGATCCGCTTCTGGGGAGAGGTCATCCGGTTGAAAAGCGGATGCTTGGAGATGAAAAAGGGCTTGAGCTTCCGCACGCCGTAGGCAAACAGGCCGGCGTTTAACCAGCCGTGTTCCTTCCAGTAGTCCACGATGTACAATAGCCTGCGGAATTCCTGCACGCATTGGGCGTGGGTAATGTCGTCGCAGTGTCTGGAAAGGGAGCCCCGGCGCATCAGGCGGTAATAATACAGGCAGTCCGGAATGAACAGAAGGCGTGAAGCATGAGGAAGGACTGTCAGGCGAAATGTTTCGTCTTCCCCTCCACGTTTCAGATCGGCGTGGAACCTGAGGCGGTGCGTTTCCAGCATACTTCTTCGAAACAGCTTGCTCCATACGCAGATATCCATCTTTCCCCAGACGGAATCCCGGAAGAAGTTGGCAGGAGAGGCATCCGGTTCAAAGTTCCATGCGGGCGATCTTCTTCTGAGGCGATCAGCTCCGCCGTGGTATCGGAAAAACATGATTTCCGCATTCCACTACGTCCGCATCATGTTCCAGTGCTCCGGAAAGGAGGCGCCCGTACATTTCAGGGTCCGCATAGTCGTCCGGGTCTGCAAAGCCGACGTAACGTCCCCGCGCCGCATCCAGCCCCGCATTCCGTGCGGCGGAAACGCCTGCATTGGACTGGTTCAGAAGGATGATTCTGCCATCCTTCATCTGCCATCGGAGTAGGCAGTTCCATGTGTTGTCCGTGGAACCGTCATTGATGCAGATAATTTCTATGTTGCGAAGAGTTTGCCGGGTCAGGCTTTCCAGGCAGATATCTATGTAAGCGGCCACATTAAAGCAGGGAACGATAATGGAGACGTCGGGAAGCATAAGAAGGTTTCTTGTGTGTAACGGATTTAAAATCCGCGGTCAATGGTAATTTTGGCAAGCAGGTCATTGAAAACTTTCCCAGCGTGTAAGCGTGTGTCCGGGGACCGGGGCAAAAGTACGATAAGCAGGCTGATATGGTCTCATTCCCATGGATTTCCATCTTGTCGGGATAGGAGTTGGAGTACCCGAACCGTAAATTTGTTGAAAAGTCGCCTTCCGGGACATCTCAAATGGCAGTTGCCTAGCACAGGGAGACTGTGGTAAAAGAAGGCGGTACAACTTCTTTATCTATTTTTCTGTTATGATCATTGTCACAGGCGGAGCCGGGTTCATCGGATCAAATATTGTCGCAGCCCTGGAGAAGGCCGGCAAAAAAGATATTGTCGTCGTGGATACGCTGGGTTCCTCTGACAAATGGAAAAACATAGCCAAACGGGAGTTGTGCGCGGTGGTGCCGCCGGAAGACATGCTTGATTACATGGAAACGCACGCGGAGGAAATCGAAGCCGTCATTCACATGGGCGCGATTTCCGCGACGACGGAAACGGATGCGGATCTGATCATCCGGACGAATTTTACATTGAGCTGGTACTTGTGGGAATTTTTTGCACCCCTGTATGGGAAGCAGTTTATTTACGCCTCTTCGGCAGCCACTTACGGGGACGGTTCCATGGGGTTTGACGACAATCCGTCCCTGGAGCATGTCAATGCGCTACGGCCATTGAACGCCTATGGATGGAGCAAGGCCCTGTTTGATCGGAAGGTGGCCAGGGAAGTGCGGGAGGGGCGTCCGGTTCCTCCCCAGTATGCCGGCCTCAAGTTTTTCAACGTGTACGGCCCCAATGAGTACCACAAGGGCGGCCAGAAGAGCGTGGTGGCCCACATTTTCCCCCAGGTAAAAGTGAATGAGACCGTCAAGCTGTTCAAGTCCTACCATCCCGATTACAGGGACGGCTGGCAGCTCCGGGATTTCGTGTGGGTGGGGGACTGCGTAGACGTGGTTCTCTGGCTGCTGGACCATCCGGAAGTGGGCGGCCTGTTCAATGTGGGTTCCGGGGAGGCGCGTTCGTTTTACGATCTGGCCAAGGCGGCGTTCAATGCCCTGGGCCTTCAGGAAAAAATCGGTTACCGGGAAATGCCTGAGGAACTCAAGGGCAAATACCAGTATTACACGCAGGCCGACCTTTCCCGGCTGCGCGCCGCCGGATACTTGGCGCCCATGACTTCCCTGGAAGACGGCGTACGGCAGTATGTGCAGAAGTATCTGGACCGGGAGGACAGCTACGTTTAACCCCGGATTGTTTTTATTCATGTCTGCACAGCGCATTTTGATCATCAAGCACGGAGCTCTGGGCGACGTGGTGCTGGCCATGGGAACGATGAAGCGCCTCCGGGAGCTGCATCCGGATGCCCATATCAGCCTGATGACGATGGGGATGTTCGTTCCGATGGCGAGGCAGCTGGGCGTGTTTGACGATTTCATCGTGGATGACCGGGTTCCATACTGGAAGCTAGGCACCACCTGGGCGGCCATCCGTTCCATTGTGGAAGGCAATTTTGATGTAGTATATGACCTTCTTCAGGAATCCTCCCGCACCAGGAAGCGCTATTATCCGGCCGTCCGCTTTCTACTTAACCGCGATATGGACTGGGTGGCCTGCAATTCCGGTGAACGCCGCAGGTTGTTGAAAAAATAGCTTCCGGCTTGGAAGGGTGGAAAGGACGCCGTATCGGCTGGAGCGCGTCCTAACGGATTTGTCCTTCATGCACGGGGAGGGCCGGCATTTTGACGAGCTTCCGGAACGTTATGTGCTGATGATTCCGGGTTGTTCCCCCTCCCATCCCTACAAACGCTGGCCGGTTGAGAATTTCTGCTCCCTGGCGCGGCGCCTGGCGGAGCGAAGCATAGCATCCGTAGTGATCGGCACGAGGGCGGAAGCCGTGGAAGTGGAGGCCATTGCCTCCTGTTCTCCGCTGGCTGTCAGTTTTCTGGGCAAGTCTTCCCTGATGGATATTCCTCAGATGGCGTTGCGCTCCCTGGCCTGCGTGGGCAATGATACGGGCCCGACGCACATGTGCGCCTATTCCGGCGTACCCGTAACAGCCCTTTTCTGCCACCGGACGCGCAAGTCCGCCATCACGGCCCGACGCATCACGAACCTGATTTCCCGGGAGGCATTGAGGAAATCACGGTGGACCAGGTGTGGGCTTCCCTGGAACCCTATTTACATGGATAATCCTTATATTCTTATGAAAAGTTGACCATGGACCGGCCTGCCAAAATATCTGTTCTGATACCCGTTTACAATGTGGCTCCTTATGTGGGAGCGTGCCTTCAAAGTATTTGCAGCCAGACGCTGAAAGACCTGGAAATTATTTGCGCGGATGATGCCTCTACGGATGAGTCCGCATCCATTGTGAAGGAGTGGATGGCAAAGGATTCCCGCATCAGGCTTGTCAGCGCTCCTGTGAACGGCGGCATTTCCCGGATGCGGAATCTTCTCATGAAACATGCCGGAGGGGAGTTTCTCATGATGGTGGATTCGGACGACTGGCTGGAGGTGGACGCCCTGGAGCGCATGTATGAGACGGCATGCGCCTGCCATGCGGACCGCCTTGTTTGTGGCTACCGCTATTACGAGGATGAACCGGACCGGGAGGATTTCTTTCTATCGGGAAGCGGGACGGACGCGGACAAAAGCTGGATTTTCTGTACTCCGGATACGATCGGAAAGGTTCATCATGGAACCAACGGTCTGATGATACGCCGTTCCGTGGTGGAGGCGTGCGGGAGGCGGTTCCCTGGAGGGCTGGTCTGTGAAGACATGTATTTCCATTACGTGACGTATCCTTTCTGCAAGCGCGCCTCCATTGTCCGTGAACCGTTGTACGTGTACCGCAAACGGGCAGGTTCCATTACGGAGGAATTCACCTCCGGCTATTCCTGAAATCCCTGGATTACGTAAAAGTGGCCTTGCTGATTCTGGAAGCGTGGAAGGAGGATGGACTTATTGAGGAGTACAGGACGGCTTTTTCTGAAGATGCTGGTGATGAGCGTGCGCAATGTACGCAAGTATGCGCCTCATTCCGAACAGAAGGACGTTACCCGGACAGTGTGCCGCGTGCTCCGTGAAGAGGGCCTGTATCGCCCGCAGGAGGATGACGGCCGCCTGACCGCCAGGGAAGCCAAATTGCTGAAATCCTGGCTGGCCGGAAAGTCCGAACTGGGCTTTTCCTATTATTGGAAGAAGATGCGCAAGAGAGTGCCTCAGCTGTTCCGCCATTGATCCTACCCGCTTCCTCCGATGAAAAAGAATGAATTCGCCGTCGTCCTTGCCAGTGACAACCGGGGATATTGCCCTTGAGCGTCACGGTTTTTCTTTGTTGAACACGGCGGGGCCGGACACTTTTTACAAGGTTTACATACTTTCCGACGGCATTGATGCCGGAAACCGCAGCAAGCTGGAAGAGCTGGCGGCTCCGTTCGACTGCCGGCTGGAGTTTATTGAGATTTCAATATCCTGGAGGAGCACGATTTTCCCCATACTCAACAGGGGCCCGTACCCGCCTGGGGACGCGTATTTATCCCGGAGCTGCTGAAGGAGGAAAAGGGCAATGTCCTTTATCTGGATATTGATGTTCTGGTTTGCCGGGATTTGACGGAGCTTTTCCGCACGGATCTGGCCGGAAGGGCGGTTGGAGTGGTGTTTGAGAATTTTTCAAAGCCCGGTTCCCATTTCAACGAACGGCTGGACATGCCGCTGAGCTGCACGGGGTATTTCAATTCCGGAGTGCTGCTGATGGATGTGGATGTTTTCCGGCAGAAGGGGCTGGTGCGCGCCGTGCTGGATTATGCCGTCAGCTACAGGGACAGGCTTACCTGCCCGGACCAGGACGCCCTGAACGGCGCTTTGTGCGAATTGACGGCTCCCCTGCATCCCCGGTGGAACTGGCATGACGGGCTGACGCGCCGCATTTTGAAAAATGATCCCGCAGAGAAGTTCTGGCGAGGTGTGACGCCGCGCCAGGCGGTGGAAGCCGCCCTGGAGCCCGGAATTCTTCATTATCAGGGCGTTCACAAGCCCTGGCGGTATAATTGGCGCTACGAAGGGGAGCGCTATGAACGGGTCATGCGGGACGCCGGGCTACTCTGCGGCCCTCTTCCCGGCAGAACTCCGCTGGCGGTGCTGAAAAAATACCTTTACAAGCCAGTTTACAGGATGACCGGAAACAAGATACTGAAGCTGCGGGAGCGGTTTTGATGAAGAGGACAGGGGATGATTTAACTGTGGGAAGGTCAATTTTCGGATTGCTGCATTCCGGATTTAATGACTTTTAGAACACGTTTGTAATAATTTTCATATGCCTGTTTCTCCGCGTTTTTGCCAGGGGGTTTGGGAGAAGAGGAACGGACTTCTACACTGAATTGTTTCAGCAGGGCTTTCACAGCATTGGTCGGCTGCCCGTAAAAGACGATGCGGTTCCGAATGCGGTTTTTGATTTTCGGGTCGCGCAGCCATCGTGACCTGAGATTCAGGATATACAGTAGGTCTATTTATTCCGGGGAAAGGTTCAGGCCCAGGATATGGACATTGGAGAAAAAGAAGAGATCAATCCATGATTCTCCTTTCCGAAGCTTGTCATCCTGTAATTTTTTATACATGGGCGGAATGGAGATTTCCTTTTTGCGCAATTGATAGGTGTATGTGCCTTTTAAATAATTGTCGATTTTTCCCGATGCATCCGCAATAATGCTCGTACCCATATTGGATAGTGAAGGAATCCGGCCTGTCATTGTAGGTGCCGTGGATGTTCCAGAGGCGGCATGAATGTGAAGTCTCCTGTTTCCTCATGAGAACATGACGCCGGATGCTGTATTTGGTTTCCGAATTCTGGCTGGCTGCTTGTTCATAATCCCTCAATTCCAGAATCCGGTGCAGGAAGGTATCATAGTTGGTGGTCAGGTAATCATCCGCCCGGAGGTCCGCGAGGGCGTGCAGGACGGATTCCGGATGGTTCTGCGGAGTGAACCGTTCCAATTGTTTTTTAAGTTTTTCACGCATCATGGCGGAGATGGCGCGCATGTTCTTTTCCTGATATTGTTTTTGCTCTTTCAAGATCAGGTATTCATGAGATCAGAGGAAAAGGGAGGCAGTCTTTTTCCTCGGTGAAAGGGCAATAGGAGCCTGCGCATTCTCCGCAGGGCCTGCTGCAAATGGTCTGTTTGAGGAGGTCCGGGCTGCTGGGGCTTCCCAGGGTGCGCATCAGCCCGTTGCCGAACAGGATGGCATTTTTTATTGCGGGTGTTTTATTGGTGGAAACAGGCATGGATGGAGAGGCAGGTGAACTCTGCATGCTGGCATATGCCCGGAGAAAATCAAGCAGTGAAAAACAGATCTGCGGCTGTTTGCCGCCATGCGGAGACGGGTTGCCGCCGTTAGTGCAAAGGTCAGCAGGTAGATTTCCGGCGGGCAGTTGAAGCGCAGGGGGAGCGTGCTGGTGCCCAGGCCTTTGGTGATCAGATATTTGTTTCCGGCGGAAATGTGCCAGGGGTAGGTATAGGGCTGGGTATGGTCCGGACTGGCTTCAAACCATAGCAGATTGAAAGGGAGGCGTATCTGGCCGCCGTGGGTATGGCCGCTGATAATGAAGTCCGCGTCCCCTTCTGAAAGGATGCAGTCGATTTCCGGCCGGTGGCACAGCACGATGTGGGGGATGTTCGGGGAATGCCGCTGCGGGAGTTGCTTTTTGAGTAGCGGAAGGATTCCCGAAGCCCGGAAAGCTGGAGTCTGCGCCCGTCGTTAAGCGTGATGAGAACGCTTTTGTCGGCAAAATTTGAAGCCTATCGGGTCAGTTCCTTTTTCCAGTTGTTCCACCCAAACGTGAAGTCATGGTTGCCCTGAATCACGAATACTCCGCAGGGAGCTTCCAGCCCCTGGAGGAGCTGGGCCGCCTTTTGCGGGCTCATGCTGGCGTTTTTACTGGAGCCGCGGGCATAATCCCCCACCAGCAGGATCAGGTCCGGCTTGAGCTGCATGATTCTCTGAACGTAGCGCAGGGCTCTCACTTCGTCAAATGGGGTGGGCATGAAATGGAAGTCCCCCGCGACAACGATTTTCAGGGGTCTGCCGCGGCCATTCCACTGGGGAATGCGGTAAGCCACTTGCCGGACGAACAACAGGTTGGGCTCAATCAGATAAGCCCAGGTTATGCCGGCTACCCCCAGCGCGCAAACACCCAGCAGCAGGATGCCGAAAAACCGGAGTATTCTGACGGAGAAGGGCATAGCAAAAACGGCTTTGCAAATATTATACCTTTCTCTGCCGGGAGGCGAGAGATTTATGTGTCTTGCTCTTTGCTGGGCCATCCGTTTCCGTCCGGGTTTCCCGCCGGAAGGAGTTCCGGGGACAGATTTTATCAAATTTGATTGACGGCCGCCCGGATGGTGTGCTTTTATGCTCCAAGATATTTCCATATCCTTTATCACCCATCATTTAACCACGCATATGAAGAAGATTACCATTCTGGCTCTTTCCGCTTTCGCGGCAAGCATCATGGCTTCCTGCTGCTGCCAGGATCAGGGCGCTCCGCCTCTGACTCCCCTTCCCAAGTTCAACGACCTGAACCAGCCGGGCACCGAGATTGTCCCCATGGTCATGAAGTCCAAGAAGTAATCCTCTTCAGGGATTGACACAACTTTTCAAGCCGCACTTGGTGATTGTCCAGGTGCGGCTTTTTCTATACAAACGGGGCAGACCATATGGAAGATTGGAAACATTGTCCCGAATTTGCGCCTTTGGCGGACTTGATCCGCAATTATGACAGCTTTGCGGTAGTGGCGCATATCCATCCGGACGGGGACGCCATCGGCTCCACGCTGGCTCTGGGGAATGCCCTGAAGAACATGGGCAAGCACGTGGTCATGATGAATGAGGACGGCGTTCCTGCCAGCCTGGCCTTTCTTCCCGGCGTGGAGGACATTATTTCCACGCCTGACGAGCCGGTGGATGCGGAAGTGGCCATTTCCGTGGATAACGGCGCCTTGAAACGCCTGGGGGAACGGAGCCTGCGTGCCCTGGCCGGAGCCAAGGTGTGGGCGAACATCGACCACCACCAGACCAATGAGAGGTTTGGGGACGTGCAGTGCGTTCTGCCGGATGAATGCGCCACGGGGGCGGTGCTTTATTATTTTTTCAAGTACCTGGGAATTCCCTTTACTCCGGTGATGCGCGATGCCCTTTATGTGGCCGTCAGCACGGACACGGGGTCTTTCCAGTACCAGATGACGACCGCCGCCGTGATGGAACTGGCGGCGGACCTGATCCGGATGGGAGTCAATGTGCAGGATATCAACCGCCAGCTCTATCAGGAGAAACCGTGGGTGAAGATGCAGTTGTTCCGTGAAGTGCTCAATGGCATGCAGTTGACGCCGGACGGCAGGATTTGCACTTTTTGCCTGACGAATGAGGCCAAGGCCCGGATAGGCTGCCGCCCGGAAGATACGGAAGGATTGATCGATTTGCTGCGTTCCGTTCAGGGCGTCTGGCTGGCCGCTTATTTGGAGGAGTCCGAGGACGATCCGCGCATCCGCATTTCCCTGAGGTCCAAGGTACCGGAAATTTCCGTGGCCGAGCTGGCTTCCCGCTTTGGAGGCGGCGGCCATGCGATGGCTGCCGGAGTGCGCATCAGGGGGCCGGTTGAGGAAGTGCGCTTCGTTGTTCTGGAGGCCATGCAGGCGGAAGTGGAACGCGTGCTCCAACAGCAGATTTCATGAATAATTCCGATTCCATACAAACTCCGTCAGGCGTGCTGCTGATCGACAAGGAGCAGGACATGACTTCCCACGATGTCGTGGCGATTGCGCGCCGGTCCCTGGGGATCAAGAAGATCGGGCACTGCGGCACGCTGGACCCCATGGCTACGGGGCTGTTGATGTTGGTGGTGGGAAAGGCCACCAAGCTTCAGGACAAACTGATGTGCGAACACAAGGAATACGCTGGTACGCTGACGCTGGGCGTGGAGACTTCCTCCCAGGATGCCATGGGGAAGTGGTGGCGGAGTATTCCGTGGAAGGTGTTACCGATGAGGCGGTGAGGATGCCTTTGACCGGTTTGACGGGCAGTTTGAGCAGATTCCTCCCATGGTGTCCGCTATCAAGAAGGACGGCGTGCCGCTGTACAAGCTGGCGCGCAAGGGGCAGGAGGTTGTCCGTGAACCGCGGCCCGTAGAGGTTTTCGGCCACCGGATTACCCGCATGGCCATTCCGGAAGTGGATTTCACCGTTCAGTGCTCCAAGGGTTTTTACGTGCGTTCCTATGCCTATGATATAGGAAAGGCGCTGGGCTGCGGGGCCCATTTGAGCGCCTTGCGGCGCACACAGTCCGGCCGCTTTACGCTGGACCGGGCCATTACGGTGGAAACCCTGAAAACCGCGCCCAGGGAGGAGTTGTTCCGGGCAATGCTTTCCCTGGAGGAACTGGCGGCCATCCTGATTGCCAAGTAAAAGCATGTTTGTTTACCAGGAGTTCAAGCAATTGAAGGACGTGTCCTCCCCCGTGCACTGGGCCATGGGGATGTTTGACGGGCTGCATGTCGGCCATGCGGCGGTGATTGGCGCTGCGGTGGAAGGCGCCCGTAGGAACGGCGGAATTCCCGCTGTACTGACGTTTCGCCGTCATCCGCTGGCACACGTCCGTCCGGAGGAGGTTCCGGCAGCCATTATGGCCGCGGACCATGAGAAGTTCGCCCTGCTGGAAGAAATGGGCGTGGAGATGGTGCTGAGCCTGGAGTTTTCCGCGGCGCTGGCGTCCATGAGCCCGGAAGAGTTCATCGGGGAATTGTGTTCGTCCTGCCGGGTGGCTGAGGTTGCCGTGGGCGAGGACTGGCATTTTGGACGCGACCGTGCGGGCGATGTGGGAACTTTGCGCAGCCTGGGAGAACATTACGGGTTCAAGGTGACGGCCATTCCCGCCATTCTGCGCGATGGGGAGCGGGTCAGCAGTACCCGCATCCGGGAGGCCGTGCGGCTCGGAAACTTTCCTCTGGCAATGCGGCTGCTGGGGCGTCCCTTCCGCTGGCAGGGAACGGTGATTCATGGCCGCCAGCTGGGGCGTTTGCTGGATTACCCCACGGCCAACATGAGGCCCGGCACCGAGTTGCTGCCCCCCCAGGGAGTTTACGCCGTCCGCGCCCGCGTGAACGGAACGGGTTACGGCGGCGTGGCCAATCTGGGAATACGCCCCACCGTGGAAGGAGAAGCGGGTGAGCTTCTGCTGGAAACCCATCTGTTCGGCCAGCCGGGGGATATTTACGGAGCGCAGATGGAGGTGACGCCCGTACGGTTTCTGAGGCCGGAAGCCAAATTCCCTTCCCTGGACGCCTTGAAAAGCCAGCTTGCGCTGGATGCCCGGCAGGCCGCGGAAGTGCTAGAACGGGCAGAGTAAGACACAAAAAACTGTAAAATGAAGGATGTCGGCTTGACCGCGGGGGCGATCGGGGGTTTTGTGTTCGCACGTCATGTTGGTTGAGCAGTTAAAATCAAAAATCCATCGTGCCATGATTACCCGCGGCGATGTTCAGTATGAAGGCAGCATCGAGATTCCTGCCGATCTGATGGCGGCGGTGGATTTGTGGCCCGGGGAGAAAGTGCTCGTGGCCTCCGTCACGTCCGGCAATCGTTTGGAAACATACGCCTTGCAGGGCCCGGCGGGAACGGGGAATATTATCATGAACGGAGGCGCCGCCCACCTGATCAAGACGGGGGAACGCGTGGTGATTATGAGCTTTGCCCTGTCCGACAAGCCCATTGTTCCTAAGAAAATCGTCTGCAACGAGCATAACGAAATCATTTCCTAGACTTTACAAACCATTCGAATTCACACATACTCCCCGCGCTCATGAACCTTTTTCTAGCAGATTCACTCAATATCAGCATTCAGTTGCTTTTTGCCGTTCTGATCGTTGTATCCCTTCTTCTTCTGGGCGTGGTACTTATGCAGAGACCCAAGCAGGAGGGCCTGGGCGCGGCCTTCGGCGCGGCCATTACGGACCAGGCTTTTGGGGCCCGCACGACGGACGTGCTGAAAAAGGCTACGGTTTATTTTGGGTCCGCATTCATGCTTCTTTGCCTGGTGCTGGCCATGCTGATCAACCGCCAGCATGTCAAGAGTTCCGAAAGTCTGCTGAGTCCGGAAATGCAGGAAGCCGCCGCCAAGCAGGAAGCTTCCGTTCCCGTCAAGACTCCGGAAGAGCTTCAGCAGGAGGAATTGCGCAGACGCGCCGCAGAGGCTGAAGCGGCGGCGGCCAGTGAAACGCCCGTTTCCGGTACTCCCGAGGCTCCGGCTCCCGAAACGCCTCCGGCGCCCCAGCAATAGAAGTTTGCTTTTCCAAATATCCCCGGCATGATTTTTGTCTGCCCGGGATGTTTTTGCATAAGGCAACGGCGCGTGTTTCCGGATAGCCGGGAAGCGCCTTTTGAAATTGGGCGCCCGGCAAGTTTTCCGCTTGCCCTCAATCGTAATTGCGGTACTCTTGGCAAAGTATGAAAGCACCTTTTCTGAACCGTAAATCCAAGGGATTCACGCTGATTGAATTGCTCGTGGTGATTGCCATTATCCTGACGCTGGCCGGCATCTCCATGATCGTGGTGAACGGCGTGATGGAAAAATCCCGCATTACCACGGCGCGGAGCGACTGCAACGGATTGCAGACAGCCATAGAAAATTACATGATGGACAACGGCCGGCCCCCCGTAGCCTGGACCGGCCGGGAAATGAGCAGGAAGGCCCGCAAGGACGGCCAGTATTATCTGACCACCGCCCTGGACGATGACAGCCGCATCATGAGCATTCTGACGAATTACATGGACCGTGGAGATGAAGACAGGAAGCTCAATCCCAAGAAGACTGCCTACTTCAACACCACCACCACGGACGTGGAAGGCGCTCCCGGCCTGTTTTTTGAGAGCCGCGGGCGTGTGAGCCTGATAGACCCATGGGAATCTCCCTACCACATTGTTCTGAACGCCAATCCGGACGACCGTTCCCCCCGCGTCCAGGTGGGTTCCCGCATGGTTACCAAGAACGTGGCCGTTTACAGCGTGGGCAAGGACAAGCAGGGCAGCACGGAAGACGGACATATCAACAATCAGGAATTTACGGATGACAATGTAACGTCCTGGTAACGCATTCGTGATCCGTTCGTTTCCGAATGGGTTCATTCTTTTTAAAAGGGCTTTCCGGCATGCCGCCGGAAGGCCCTGCGATTATTCAGGCATACTGGCTCCAAACCGTATTTTTTTCTTTTCAACCCCTGTCAAAAACCCCTCAATAAGTCCCAGACATGAACTGGTTCAAAACAGACGACGTACGCATTCAAGACATCGAGCCCCTGATTTCCCCCGCCATCCTGATCAAGGATTATCCGGCGACCACGGAGATCGCGAAGATGGTGGCTACGACACGTAAGAATGCGGAGAACATCATTTCCGGCCATGACGACCGCCTGCTGGTGGTGGTGGGGCCGTGCTCCATCCACGATCCCCAGGCAGCGGTGGATTATGCCGCCCGTCTCAAGGAGCAGATGGTGCGCTTTGAGAAGGATCTGGTGATCATCATGCGCGTGTATTTTGAAAAGCCCCGTACTACGGTAGGCTGGAAGGGGCTGATTAATGATCCGTTCATGAACCACACGTTTGACATCAACCGTGGATTGCACATGGCGCGCGGCCTTCTGCTCCGCCTGGGAGACATGGGCGTGCCTGCCGCAACGGAGTTCCTGGACACCATCACGCCCCAGTACATTGCGGACCTCATCACGTGGGGCGCCATCGGCGCACGCACGACGGAAAGCCAGGTGCACCGTGAGCTGGCCTCCGGCCTGTCCATGCCCGTGGGGTTCAAGAACGGCACCAGCGGGAGCCTTCAAATAGCGGTGGACGCCATCATTTCCTCCTCCTGCCCGCATTGCTTCCTTTCCGTGACCAAGCAGGGTGTTTCAGCCATTGTCTCCACGACGGGCAACAAGTCCTGCCACCTGATTTTGCGCGGTTCTTCTCTGGGCCCGAATTTCGATGAGATGCATGTGAAGGATGCCGGGGAAGCTTTGCAGAAGGCCGGTATCAACAACCGCATCATGGTTGACTGCTCCCACGGGAACAGCTGCAAGGATTACCGCAACCAGCCGGGCGTTGCCGCCGCTATCGCCAAGCAGATTGCCGAAGGTTCCGACCAGGTGGCGGCCGTGATGATTGAAAGCAATCTCGTAGAGGGAGCCCAGCCTTTGAGTTCAGATCTGGTGTACGGCAAAAGCATCACGGACCAGTGCATCGGATGGGACACGACGGTGGAAGTATTGGAAAACCTCGCCGCCGCCGTCCGTACGCGCCGCGCGAAGCGTCAGGAAGCCTGATGCCTCCCGCGGCAGGATGAAAAGAGGCGGGTGAACGGCAAAAGCCGGAGAGAGCCGGCAGTTTTTCGTCTTTTGACGGAGAGGCCGTTCCGATTCCAGTTTTATTATTAACCCTTCGGCGAGGAGCCGGAGGGTTAAACTTTATCGTTCCAAAGGTAGGAATGGCGTTCCGACAGGGTTTTGCCGTTTTGGTCCTTCAGGAGCAGTTTCCACGCCAGTATCTGGCCGTTTTCCTTGGCATCGTCCCCAATGAATTCAAAGACGGGGGATTGCGTGCCGCCTTTCCGCCCGGCAGGGTAGGAAATGGATTTGGTCAGGATTCTGGATCCCGTTTTTCCCTGGCGGTACATCATGACCAGCGTGACCGCCTGGTCCGGATCCGCATCATACCAGGTGACGAAGTAGTACTGGCCCTGGCGCTGGACGCGTTCCTTGTTCGAAACGGCTCCGTACAGCAGGAAAGTAGCCTGGGAACGGTGCATGCCCACGTCTTCCGACGGGAGTGACGTGGTTTTCAAAGGCACTTCCCTCACGTGTTCAATCGTGGTGATTTTCCCTGCACAGGAAAACAGAAGCGGAACCGTGGCCGCGATGCAAAAGAGGGCAGGGAATCTCATGAAGCACATTCAATACATATCCGCCTGGAGAGTCAACACAAAGGTAGGGCTCCCTCCGGGCCATGGTTTGCGGATAGAGGGAATTGGGGCGGTTTTTCCCTTCCGCCGGGTGCCCCTGCCGTTCCGGACGTGACAGGCGGTCAGTGGCTCCGGACTGGAGGCGGTTTACAGAGCCGGACGGGGAATGAAGGTTGAAAGGCGAACAATATCCAGGATGGCGGCACGGGAATGGTGAGTACCGTCCACCACTGGCAGGATCAATATAAGGGAACCACCAGCATGGACCCCAGGGTGAGCCAGCAGGGCAGTGTCAGGAAGGAGGCTACGGTGGTGGTCAGCAGGATTTGCGTGCCCAGGTCCGGATGGCCGCCGAACCGTTTGGCCAGAATGACCGGAATGACAGCGGAGGGAATGGCTGCCTGGATGACGATTACCCGCTTGATGTAGTCGTCAACCGGAAGGAAGTACGCCATGAGCAGGAGCAGGGCCGGGGCCAGTCCCAGGCGTGTCAGAAGGCCGCAGACGATAGGCTTGGGCTCCCATTTCATGTTGTGCCACAGGTCCCGCATGGAACAGCCGAACAGGATCAGGCAGAGGGGGGTGGCGCAGTTGCCGATCATTTCCAGGGCTTTCATCAGGGGCGCCTGGGCGACGTAGGCTCCCAGGCCGGACCATGCGAGTGTCAGGCCTACGATGACAGCCAGCAGGGGACCGCGGAAGAAGACGCCCATGTTCAGGTTGCCGGGACCTCCGGCAATGATGATGACGCCAATGCTCCAAACCACCAGTTCACACCCCACGTTGTGGACGAAGAGAATGCCCAGTGTGGGGTCATTGCTGGCCGTGAACAGCATCTGGATGATGGGGATGACGAAGAAGGCGTAGTTTTGCACCCCTGCCGTCAGGGTGAAGGTGCGCAGACCGGTGCCGATGCGCATGCGGAGCATTTTGGCTACCAGCCATGCCGCCGCAATGCCGAGCAGGAGCTCCAAAGCGCCCGCACCTATGGCCTGGAGGGAGAAGGAGACGCTGCTGAGCGTTTCATTGCCGGAGAGCACCATGTATTTCATGATGCTGTGGAAGACCAGGCACGGGTAGGCTACGTCCATGGCCAGTCGCATGATGGGGGCGTCGTGGTCCGCCTGGATAACCTGCTTGTGCCGCAGGTAAAACCCCGTGGCAAAGAAGAGGTAAACAGGAATAGTGGAGAGAAAGGAGGCGACGATGATGGAGCTGGTGTCCATGGCGGGGATTTTTGTGGGGGAAATGGACGGAAACTGGCGTCGGGGGATGGTTTAACGACACATCATCCGGCATTCAACACAAAAAATGCAACAGGTCTTTGACACTGGAAAATACCTTGGAAGGGTTGGCCTCTTTCAAGGCGGCAACGTCTGCGCCTGCACTCCAGGCAGCGGACAGGCAGGTTACGCCCGCGGTTCTGCATGCGGCGACATCGGAGACCGTGTCTCCCACATAACAGAATTCCTCTTCGTTGAGTTGGTAAAAGTGCAGCAGTTCCGTGATGGCGTCCGCCTTGTTCGGCTTGTCTTCCGATCCTGTCTTGATGGAACAGAACAGGTTCTGCATGCCGAATTTTTCAAGCGTGATCATGCAGCTTTTTTCTCCCTTGCCTGTGATCAGGGCAACCAGTATCCCAGCGGCCCGCAGCGTTTTTATCAATTCACAAATGTCCTCATAGGGTTTGGGGCATTCCTCATGCATCCTTTCATAAATCGGATAAAAGTCATGAAGCGCCTCCTGCCATTTTTCTCCGGCAACCATTTTGATCATTCCCTCTTCATTCAAGCCGAAGGTCTGCACAATTTCCCGTTCGCTCAGCACATGGCCCGCGTATGGTGAAACCGCCTGCTTGAACGCCTTGATGCACATGGGGATTGTTTCCCCTATCGTGCCGTCCAGATCAAATGCTATCAATTTAATCATTGTCCGGGGTTCCCGTTGATTTTACGGATAACTTTGCAGGGATTCCCGGCGGCCAGGCTGTCAGGCGGAATGTTTTTGGTGACCACGCTGCCGGCGCCGATGACGCTGCCTTTTCCAATCGTGATTCCGGGCAGAATAATGACACCGCCCCCGATCCAGCAGCCGTCTTCTATCGTCACCGGGAGGGCGAATGTACGGCGTATGTAGTCAACTCCGTCATCCGTTTCAACAGGGGCGAGGCGTTCATTCAGATCAATGGGATGCGTAGCCGTATATATTTGGACGTTCGGGGCTATCAGGACATTGTTCCCGATGGTGATTTTGTTGCAGTCCACGAAAGTGCATCCCGTATTGACCGTGACGTTGTTCCCGATGTGGATGTTGCAGCCGTAGTCGCAGATGAACGAGTGGCCGATGGAGACTTTGGTTCCGATGCTGCCGAACATTTCCTTCAGCACCTCGTATTTTTCCTCCTTCCGGTCGTAAGGCAGGGAATTGTACTTCATCAACAGGCGGTGGGTTTTGCTCTTGAATTCGAGGAACACCTTGTCATGGCAATCATACCATTCACCCGCCATGCATTTTTCCAATTCGGTCTTCATGTCAGTTTCATGATTGTCTGGTTGAAGAGAGGGGCTGCACCCTGCCGCACGGGCGGCGGCGGGACAGTAGAGCCTTTATTCCCACTCGATGGAGGCCGGAGGCTTCGTGGAAATATCATAAAGGACGCGGTTGATGCCCTTTACTTCATTGAGGATGCGGTTGCTGGTTTCACGCAGCAGGGCGGCAGGCAGTTCCACCCAGTCCGCCGTCATGGCGTCTTCCGACACGATGGCGCGCAGATTGGTGGCCCATTCGTAGGAACGTTCATCCCCCTTGACGCCCACCGTCTTGACGGGAATGAGGCCGGCATAGGCCTGCCAGACTTTTTCATACCAGCCGTATTTTTTCAGGTTGCCGATGAAGATGGCGTCGCATTCCCGGATGATGTCCAGCCGGTCCCTGGTGACCACGCCGGGGCAGCGCACGGCCAGGCCGGGGCCGGGGAAGGGGTGGCGCCACAGAATGTCGTGGGGGATGCCCATGGAGGCTCCCAGTTCGCGGACCTCGTCCTTGAACAGTTCCGCCAGGGGTTCCAGTACCTTCCCCTGCGCCTGAAGCTCCAGCACGCGTTCCACGCGGTTGTGGTGCGTCTTGATGACGGAAGCCTTGGATTTGGCGTTGGGAGGCGCTTTCAATCACGTCCGGATACAGGGTTCCCTGGGCAAGCATTTCCGCATTGCCCACGGCATCCCAGAATACGTCAATGAACAGGCCGCCGATGATGCGGCGCTTTTTTTCCGGGTCTCCCTCTCCGGCCAGGGCCGTCAGGAAGCGTTCGGAGGCGTCCACCGTTTCAATCTTGACACCCATGCGTGCGAAGTTGGCGCGGACTTCATCCGCCTCGTTTTTCCGCAGAAGGCCATTGTCCACGAAGATGGCGCGCATGTTTACCCCGGCTTCATGCAGCAGAACGGCCAGCACGGTGCTGTCCACGCCGCCGGAAACGCCGCAGACGACCTGCTTGTCGCCCACGCGTTCGCGAATTTCACGGATGAGTTCCCTTTTGAAGTCGCCGATGTCGAATTTTTTCAGATTGGCGGCGCAGGAAAGGAAGTTGCGCAGAATGGTCCGCCCTTCATGGGAGTGGGTCACTTCCGGGTGGAACTGGATGCCGAAGGTGGTTTCCCCCCATTGCAGGGAGACAGGAATTCCTTCCGCATTGCGGGCGATGACCCGGCAGCCTTCCGCCAGATGGTCCACCGTGTCCGAATGGCTCATCCATACCTGGGAGGAAGGGGACATGTCCTGATACAGACCCGTGAGGGATTCCGGAATGAGGGCGGCGGGGCCGTATTCCCGCTTGTTGCTGGCCTTGACACTCCCGCCGTGCTTGATGTTGAGAAGCTGCATGCCGTAGCATACGCCCAGAACGGGAACGTTCAGGCTCTGGAGCCAGTTGAAGTCGATATCCGGCGCGTCTGCGTCCGTCGTGCTTTTGGGGCCGCCGGAAAGGATGACGGCTCCGGGTTCGTGGATTTGGTCCAGGTCTTCCAGAGCGTACAGTTTGGCCATGTAGCCCAGTTCGCGCACGCGGCGCACGATGAGCTGGGTGTATTGGGAGCCGAAGTCGATGACGGCTACGAGATGTTTGTCGTCCATGAGAGAGGTTTTAGCAGGAATAGTTGATAGGTTCTTCCGTGATGGTGATGTCGTGGGGGTGGCTTTCCTTCAGGCCGCCGGACGTGATCTGGACGAACCGGGCCTTTTCCCGGAGCTCCTGCAGGTTGCGGGCGCCCAGGTAGCCCATGCCGGAACGCAGGCCGCCCATGAGCTGAAAGACGACGTCCGCCAGCATGCCCTTGTACGGGACGCGGGCTTCCACGCCCTCCGCAACGAGCTTGCCGGAGCTGTTCTGCCCGTACCGGTCGCCGGAGCCGCGGCGCATGGCTCCGAGGGAACCCATGCCGCGGTATTGTTTGAAGTGGCGTCCCTGGTAATGGACTACCTTGCCGGGGCTTTCCTCCGTGCCTGCCAGCAGCCCGCCCAGCATCACCAGGTCGGCGCCGGCCGCCAGGGCCTTTACAATGTCTCCGGAATAGCGGATGCCGCCGTCCGCAATGACGGTTACGCCTGCGGGGCGGGCCACGGAAGCTACTTCCTTAATGGCGGTAAACTGGGGCATCCCCACGCCGGAAATGACGCGGGTGGTGCAGATGGAGCCGGGACCCACGCCCACCTTGATGGCTTGGACGCCCGCCTTGATCAGGTCGGAAGCGCCTTCCGCAGTGACTACGTTGCCGGCCACGATGGGGCGGTCCGTCAGCTTGCGGAGATTGGAAACCACATCCATCACGCGTGTGGTATGGCCTGTGGCGGCGTCGATGAACAGGGCGTCAGCCCCTGCGGCGACCAGGGCCTTGGCCCGGTCCAGGTAGTCGGGGCCTACGCCTACGGCAGCGCCGCAGCGCAGATGGCCGTGGTCGTCCTTGGAGGCGTCCGCAAACATGGCACGCTTCTGGATGTCCGTTTCCGTGATCAGGCCGGCAAGAACGCCGTTTTCATCCACGAGGGGGAGTTTTTCAATGCGGTGCGTGTAAAGGATGTGGCGGGCTTCTTCAATAGTGGTGCTGGGGGCGGCGGTAATCAGGCGGGAAAGAGGGGTCATCACATCCTTCACCAGCACGTGTTCGTAATCGTCCACTCCGCGCATATCGCGGCCGGTGACGATGCCTTCCAGCTTTCGGTTGGCATCTACTACGGGGAAGCCGGAGTAACCCTGGTCCATCATGACGTGGTGGACTTCTTCAAGCGTCATGTCCTTGCTCACCGTGACGGGATTCGGGATGACAGCGTTCTCAAACCGTTTCACGCGGGAGACCATGGCCGCCTGGATGTCGATGGGATTGTTGCGGTGGATGACGGCGAGGCCGCCTTCACGTGCCAGGGCAATGGCCAGTTCCGATTCGGAAACGGTGTCCATGGCCGCGGAAAGCACGGGGATTTTCATGTTGAATCCGGGAACGAGCTGGGAACTGATGTCCGCATCACCGGGAAGAATCGCGCTCAGGCGGGGCAGCAGGAGCACGTCGTCAAAACTTAATCCAAGAGGGAAATCTGCCATGCGACAATCTACAGTCAAATACCCTCTGACGCAAGCCGAAACACAAGAGGGGCGTTTGTTTTTTTGAGATAACGCCGCACCGCGGGAATGGTGAATCAACGTTGCGGCATGATGCGCCACAGGCCAGGAACAGGGGTCTTCTCCATGTCGCATTCTTCCTGCAGGACGTGGAGGATTTCGGGGTTTTCCAAATAGATATATCCGACATTGTATTCCTTAAAGAAGGGAACGGCGTTTTTCTTTCCGAGATTGGAAGGGGAAAGAGTGAAGGGGATTCCTGAGAGAGAGGCGAATCTGGCGATACTCATTGCCGAGTTTCTGTCCATCATGAGTACTTTGTTTTCAGGATTATTGCCCTTCAGATAAGTGTCCATTTGCCGGGCGACAGGTTCCGGGATGGTCATTAATTCAGCTCTGTCAAAGGGCGACAGAAGGGAGCGCAACTGCCCTCTATTGATATAAAGTGCAGCGATGGCTATGGTGAGTGCGATGAAGATATTTGTTGTTTGAAATTTAATATCCTTTTCCCCCGAGGCGAAGCGGAAACGGAAGAGAATAATGGTAATGAGAGCCGTATAAATCCAGGGAACATGATAGCGGGAGTCGGAGTATCCGGTAATGATAATCGGAGCAAGTGAAAGGAGGATGATACAGAAAAAGATCCATATTCCGGAAGGGATGGGGGATGGTTCCATATAAGTTTTTGATTTTCTTAAAAATAAGGAGCCAATATAGAATACCAGGAGAAGAAAAGCCGCGGGGATGATCATGTGTACCAGCGATGTGCATGAACTTTTCATGCGGACCAGAAAAGCCTGCATCCACAGGGAAAAATTGTCGCGAATGGTGTGCGCAGGGCAGCTATCACAGAAAAATGTGGAAGGGCGTGTATCTTCAATGGTCCAGATTCGTCTGGCGTTGTCTGTAACGAAAATAACATCAAAATGATGTATGGAATAATAAATCCATGGGGAAATGGTCAGAAGAAAAGTCAGGGAAAGTACTGATATTGCTTTGATATTTCTTTTTTTGAGGCAGACGAACAAATAGTAGATGATGATTAATCCGGCGAATCCGATAAAGTCAAACCGGTTCATGACGCCAAGACCAAGGAATAAGCCTGTGAAAAAAGAATTCCCTAAGTTTGAATCCGTTGATCCGGTTATCAAGATAAAAATAAAATGTACCTAAAATATAAACGAGGCTCCAGGATGTGGTGCCTCCGCAGCAGACTTCCAGGGAAAATTGACTGAAACAGAAAATAGCCAAAACAAGGATTCCCCACAGGGAGGAGTCGTTGGTATTTAGAATACAAATTTTCCGTATGAAATAGGCAAAGAGGAAAACGGATATAAAGTTGACGTACAGGTAGGAGTTGATTTGCTGTTCAAAAACAAGATTGAATATATAAAGGAGAAATGGGTAAAGAGGAGGGAATCCGATTGCCTGGAAAGTCGGATAAATATTTTGCCGTATATAGTTTATTTTGTAAAATTCATTTTCAAATGACTTTGAGAGATCAAACAATTGCCATATATCGAAATAGACATTCTGTCCATAAAGCGCAGAAATGAAAAAGACCCATAAAAGGACAGTGCCGAAAAACGGTATGATTTTTTTTAAGAGGGGCATGTTGCTTCAAGTAGTAGGCAACCAGCCATAGGGGAACGATGAATACCTGAAAAAGGGGGAAGCGAAGAAGGAAAGAAGGGAAGGCAGCCAAAGCTACCGCCCCCAAAGGGAAGGAATAAAAGAAGTTTCAATGAATGCCGGATAGCGTTTATGTATCTGATGCGCAGCAAAGAAAAGCAATGAAGGAAATGGCTATATATCCTTGGACGGGAAGTTCATGAATGAACAGGGAAAAGGAGAAGGCCCCAAATGACGGCGAATGCAAAGAAGTAGCGGCATATACTTTTGGCGAATTGACCGTTTGCGGGATAAGTAGAAGCCATGATTTACAAGGGGGCTGATTTTTTATGGGTGGTACTTCCGGAAAAGATTCTTCACCAGGGTGGCAAACAGATTGAAGTTGCCTTTGAAGAAGCTGATTTTGGTGGGGACCTTTCCTTTGGGAGGATAGGCGCGTGTAACGGGTATTTCACAGGCTTTCAAGCCAAGCTGTGAGGCACGTACGGAAAGATAGGCAAGCAGTTCGTAGGTTTGGAATATATCCCTGAAGGGCTGTACTTCGGGGTGCTCGAGATAATGACGGGAATAAGCCCGGTAGGCGTTGGTTGTATCGGTAAACCATTGACCCGCGCTCAGGGAAATGAGAGGGGCGTGCATGAATTTCAGGGCGACATGGCGGATGAAAGGCGTGTTGATAGCCTTCCCCCCCCTCCTAAAACGCGAGCCCTGAATGAAGTCGAAACCTTCCTGAAGCTTGGATATGAATTTAGGTACGTCTTCGATGCTGTCCTTGTCATTTCCGTCAATGGTAATGAACCGTCGTAAGTTGCAGAGCCCACCAAAGTCCCATGCGCAACTGAGCTCCCTGCTTGCCGGGGCCTGTTTTGACAAGAAGCGTGTTGACACCGTATTGACGCAGAAGGTGTTCTTCCGTAGATCCGTCTGTGGACCCCCCATCACAAATGATTATGTCCCCAAAAGATGGAATCTTTGCGTTCGTGGCTCTTTCCAGTTCGTGATGGATGCGTTCTCCTTCATTGATAATAGGGATGAGAATGCAGTACTTGCTTTGTTTGGTCTGATAGCTTTGAACCGTAAAAGCGGGGACTCCCGGTATGGAAGAATGAACTGATATAGAGTCGTCTGGAGTGTTTTCCGGGTCTGAAGAACTGGTCATGGCTTTTGTAACTGGGTTGGCTGAAGGAGAACGGTTGATTTCTGCCGCATGAGATGGGAGGCAGTTTTCCGGAGCCGGTAAGGAGGGATATATTGATTCTTGGAAGGTTGATTAGCGGTCGCGGCCGGTTTGAACTTTATTGTTATGGCTGCCTTGGCTTTCTTCCCTGACATTGAGCGCCTGCATGTCCAACATGACGGAGGAGTGTCTTTCCTGGACGATATGGTATGCGGCTGCATTGGCATTGAGGATGACGAGCCTGAGTATGTATTCCCCCAGGATGGTAAGAATAAGGAAAAGGCTGATGAAGAAGATGGACAAGGTAAGCATCAGCGTGGTCCAGCCTTCGACGACATGATCGGAAAAAAAGCGAATGGCAATGGAATAAACGGCGACGAGAAAAGCTATGAAACTTGTGAACAATGCGAGAATGTTGACTGCCCGCAGAAGGCGCGTGGAGTTGTAAATGATGATGTTCATCCCCTTCATATACCCGTCGATAATGCCTTCTTGACGACTGATGGCTGCGGGCAATGTGTATTCTACAATATTGGTGGGGTACCCTGTGCGGAAGAGGCAGTAAGAGAGCATGTGATGGAAATAGAAAGCTTCCATGACGGCATTGACTGCCCGACGGCTGATGACTCGGAAACCGGTATCGTTTGGGGGATTTCATATTTGACTATATGGCCGAAAATCTTGCGGAAGATGAATGATCCTATTCTGTAGCAGGTATTTTTCCTTACATCCGCACATCCACAGACGATGTCGCTTCCCTGACAGCAGATATCTACTCCCCGTTCCAGTGCGTCCGTGGAAAAATTTTCATTGTCGGCCAGAATGACGATGTCGCCAATAGCATTTTCCATGCCGGCCGCGAGAGAAATGTCGTCGGGAAGATGGTGGGAAAAAGAAGGTATCTCAGCCTGGGAACGGTAGAAAGTGTTTCCGATATGCTGCGGCTGAGCAGACGGCGCGGATCGCAGATGACGATTTCAGAGTTCGTATAGCGGGCATTGAGAAAATCCGATAGAAGAAGGAATTCTTCTGTTTGCATCGGACGGGTCACATTGAAAACAAGGGAGATGAAAATGTCTTTTTTCATGATGTTAGCTAGAGGAGGGGCCGTTCCGTTCAATCTGGCGGATGAAATCCATACAGTCATAGATATTGTCTATTTTTCCGCCCATGATGCAGTGGTAGCCGGAAATGCCTGCGTAATTGGATTTAAAGAGAATGGGGCGGCTGTCATCTACTTCGCTTATGGGAAGGACGGTTTTGACCTCCAGAGAGAATCACGGTATACGGTTTTGCCGATGCTGGGCATGTAACGGGCGGCATCATGTACCATGGCTTGGTAGGAACTGTGTTTTTGGATCTTCAGCCAATATCCGGTAGGCGTCGGTATAAGTATCGTTTTTCCTCTTTATCATACCATTCATAATGAGGTGTATACCGTACATGGCTCAGGGTATATAACTGACGACTGGGAAAGGGCATGATGGAAAAGAATGGTCCGCACATGACAGTAAATCCCCGGTTTTTTTCTTCCGGTACTTCGACGAGGGCCATTTCAGTCATTTCATGCTTGAGGGGAAGTAGCCTGATTCCCTATGCGGCATTCAGTTTATTGATGCGGGCGTAGGTGCAATTATAGAGATTGCGGCAGCGAATGGTAAAAAAGCCCACCTTCTTTTTTTGATGTAATGTCTGTCTCCAAGCCTCCCCTGCGATCTGGCGAATTCCAGAACCTGCGTGCCTGTACAGATTTCTACGCCATTTGAAGCGCAGCGCTGAAGAATATTGTCACGGAGAATAGTGGCATCAAAAAGCAAATTCCCGGGCATCGAAAACCGCTTCAATGTAATGGGAGTTGAACAACCTGCAAATGTTTGAGGGAGCCGGCTGGCAGGGAGCTCCGATGTGCTGGCAGAAGTTTTGAAACTGCTGAGCCGTCACTTTACCTAAAATCCGGCCAATGGCGTAATATTTTGCAAAATCATCAATGACGCAATCTGGGGAATTCCTTGATGAACCGTGGAAAGGAAAGGCATGAGCGCATGCCGGTCAGAAGACTGCGCGGGTAATGATACCCTGAATGGATGCGAGCCTGGTTATTGTAACTGGCATGAGTCATGCATGAGTCTTCGTACTCGCACAACAGGACTCTCTTGCCCTGAGAGGCAATAAAATCAGCAATATAAAGCCCGTAAAACCCTCCTCCGATGATGATACTGTCGTATATGTCTTTTTTTCATGGGGTCTGGTTCCAGATACCGGCAACAAGAGAGAGGCTATTTTTCATGTTCTGGATAGGATATCCTTTGCCGGGCAGCTCATTTCAATGGAAACAAAGTGCTGTATCCCCATCTTCCAGAATTCGCTTTAAATCTGTCAGCAGTCTTTTACGCGGAGTAAGGGGGAGCAAGCATGGGTTCGCTGAGATGAACATGGCTGATCATATGGACCTTATCCGCGACCAGGCTGAGCAGTTCTCCGTTGGTAATTACGCAGCCCGTATCCAAATTCAATTTAAAGCCGGGATGTGCGATTGCCTGGCAGAGATGAATGGCTTCTTTTACGGAGGTTACGAAGTTGCCGCCATAAATGCCCGGGTTAGGTTCCATGCCGATCACGCACCCATGGGCTGAAGCGAAATGGGCCAGCTTAGTGAAAAAATCAATAGCAGTCTCCCAGTCTTTTTCATCGTGGGAAATTCTATTTTTAGGACTGCCGAAGACAAGGTTGCGGATACCCCCTGCTTCAGCAAAAAGTACGGCCTGTTTGAGGTAGGCAAACAGTGCCTCCCGTTTTTCTGTTCCTTCAAACAATCGTAGTTCCGGATGTCCTGCGAGTAATGACTGCATGCTTGGCAAAGTAAATCCGTGCTCCCGCAGCCGGGCAGCAAGTTTTTGCATCGGAATAAGATGGGAGTAGGGGACTTCAGGGAAAAAACGGGTTGGTGCAATCTCCAGCCCAGTGAAGCCGTAATGTCTCATGAGGGCATAAACCGCCTCATCGTGTTGCTCCTTCCACGCTATATTGGAGACCGCCAGTTTCATGCGATTCCTCCTTTTTGTGTTGCGGACGCGTTCCGCCTGCTGATGAAGGAAGGCTTTCAGCCTCCTCAGAACGTTTTCACGGTCTTGAAAGTAACCTCCTTCCACATGGCGGCTTTTCATGTTATAGTAAACAGGTTTTTTCCGGGAATGTGATTGTGCAGGGTAAGTCCCAGACATTCCTCCGCCACTTCTGCACAGGAAAGTGGTTCGACGGCCATGTTAAGTATCTTCCAATCTTCTGCCAGACCGCGTTTGATTAATGGCCAGATATCTGAAATATCCAGAAAAGGAAAGACACTGCGGCTGTCTGTAAGGTGCCATGCCGTGAAATTGGATCTTTTGAGTATATCGAGAGCCGCTTTTTTGTTTAGTTGCCGGAGATTCTCTGTTGATGATATGGTTGTGGTCCCTTCTTCCTCATAGACAGCTTCCAGCCGTTTTACCTCTTCGTCCTTAAGGGAAGATACCAGCTCCATCCATTTGCCGGCGGAAATCATGCTGGGAAGAGGATGCATCAAATCAAAGATGAAGTTTTTCTTTAACCCGTTGGCGAAGAGGGCTGGAAGGCGAACGATTAATGAAGAGGGGAAATGTTTTCTCACCCAGCATTCGAGCTGGTAGCGGTTTTTTCCGTAGGCATCCTGGCGTGTTTCGTCAGGAATTGAAGATTCATCCGGAGAGGGAATAAAGGAGGAATACACATCAATCGTGGAAATGAGAATGAAGTGTTTGGCTTTTACCGTAGAAAGGCAGTCCATCAGTATTTGAATGGCCGCCTTGTCTTCCTCCGGGTGTAAATTGGCATACCATTTGACGGCATTTACTCCGGCGCATACGAGCAGGTCAAATTCCCCACCTTTAATTTCTTCAATATTCCGGGAATTAAAGAATACATCGAACTCGTGCTGCTCCCGGAGATTGCTTCCAACAAAACCTGTATGACCGATGAGAGCATCCATAAGGTGAGTTTAAACTGACAGTTAGTAAATATGGAAGGCCCCTATTCTTGTTTCGAAATGGAATAAAATTTGTAGAACCGGGAGCAATGCTAACGGATTTACAATCCGGCTGGCATTTTTATAAGAATCATTGAATCCTTCATCAATTGATGTGACATCTTATGATTCGCCATATTGATGATGCATTTCATCATCAATAATACTCATATATTATTAACAATAAGTGATTTATTATTATAAAATATAAAGAAAGAATGGAAGAATTTCTTTCTGTGTTTCCTTGAGGATTAATTTAATTCCAAACTAGAAAGGCCCCATTCCTCCGTAATATGGAAGTCGTACAAATAAGAGAAAAATTATCTCAAATGTTTTTTTCCTTAGAACTGTAGCTTGACTCCGGATTGTAAATCCGTTAGCATATAATTTACAAAGAGACGAACTGTTTTTATCTTTGTTTGAAATAAGGAAAGTTTTTAGCTTGATTTAAATAGTACGCATGGTTATGAAACGCCGATGGAAAATGAGTTGTTCCCCGATGGATGTTTCTGCACCCTGCCGTATCCTTTTCGTCTGCTTGGGCAACATTTGCCGTTCTCCCGCTGCGGAAATCATTTTCAAGACCATGGTAAGAAAGCAGAGGTTGGATGGAAGGATTGAAAGCGACTCCGCCGGCATGATCGGCTACCATCGGGGATGTCCTCCCGATGCCCGGATGCTGGAAGCCTTGAAAAATACGGCTACAGCAATCCAGGACTCAAATCACGCCCTGTCCGGAAGAATGACTTGGAAGAGTTTGATCTGATTGTGGGTATGGACCGGAAAACCTGCGCGATTTGAAGAAGATGGACAAGAATGGGCTCGCAGAACGAAAAATCGTACCCATGTGCTTTTTTTCGCAACCCATTTTCTGGATGAAGAGGTACCGGACCCCTATTATGGCGACCGGGAAGGATTTGAACACGTCGTGAAACTTCTGGAAGATGCCTGCTCCGGTTTACTGGGACATTTGAAAAAACAGATGAATCCCTGAGAGGTGTCTAAGGCTATTATTTCATGATGTCAAAAGACTGCCGATATGACGGCTGTTGGGAGAAATGAATAGGAGTCGCTGTCCCTCATGCTTTTAAATGAAATTACAAGGGTATCGTAATTTTTATAGACTTATTATTGACTGACATTGCGGTCATGCATCATTTCATTAATGAATTCTTCCTTAAATTTGTTGGACTTTTCTAAATAATCTAATTGCTCTTTCAATGTTGTACATCTCATTTCAAGAAAAGAATATTTTTCTTCTTCTTTTATGGATATTTTATCTTTATTTTCAACACCTTCAAATTTTAACATTGCATATTCATGACTCCTATTTTTAAAATTGCCAAATTGTTCTATAATATAATCAATATTTATATCTCTGTAGTTGTTTTTAAGATAATCCCTGAATTGGCGAAATACTGGCGCCATTTTTTTATTCATTTCAGCATGGGACATGTCTTTTTCATGGTCGGATATTTTTGATAAATTCAGCATCATCACTGCATATTCTCTTTGAAATTCCTGGGTAGTGTTTTTTAAATTGATAGAAAATAAAATGCCTCGATAAAATGCAGCAGGTGCTAGTCCTTTCCAAGTAAAACATTCCTCACCATTCATCGCGAGAAGAGTAGTAGCAATCACGTCAATGATGGCTTTTTTTCTTTCTTCCTTGAGAGTGTTTTCCATAGATCCATTTTGACTTTGAGGTTTTTCAGTACCAGATTGATTCTCTTTGCAAGACGAGGTGAGCATCAATGAACTAAAAAGAAACGATTTTTATTACTTTAAAAACATATTATTATTCAACATCTTTTTTTTTCTTTTGTGCAACAACATTCTTTTGGCACTTCTTTTTTCTTTTTTTCTTTAGCATTTTTGAATTTGACAAATTCACTGCCACCCATCCACAAGAATGAAGGTGTATATGGATTGCCTCCATCAAAATTTAATTTCCCTTTGAACCAACTACTGTTCTACAAAAATGTTTACTTATGGATTCAGAAATAGAATTTTCACCCTTTTGCGGATTGACATCCAAAAATTGCAGAAGTATTACACGGAAGAAGATTGTCTACAGGTAGACAGGTGGGCGGATATCTATGGGGATTTCCTTCTGTTTGACTTGACGCAATACTTTTTTTGACCATTTGCAGCCGGGTCAAAATCATTCTAGAGGGATTCGTAGACGAATGACCGATGTATACAATTCCACACAAACATTTTTCTTTTTCATTGTTTCTATAAGACATTCAGGTGTGTGAGACGGTACTTCTTTGATTGTTAAACAGTCCTTATCGAATTTTTTCTGTATCAACATTTTCACTTTTTCTACAACAGCTTTGGTATCAAATTTTTCGCCTACAATATTCCCATGTTGTGAATAGTGATTAAAAAGGTGCACTTATACTCTGAAAGTGTTTTAAATTTTCATTTAGTGCTTTTTTCAAAACTTTCTAGACCATCTGGCTCATCCGGTTCGGGCGTAGAAGAAGTTGGTCTAGGTAGGGGGCATATTTGCAGTTGGACTCCAGTAACAGTTATTCAATCCTAAATAGTCTATTTTGTTGTTGGCATTGGATACGAATTCATATAGATTCCATCCTCCCCGTTCGGTAATGGGGTCTCTGTTGATCCACCTGCCGTCTGTAGGGTTGAAATGCCGATAATTGTAATAGATGAGTCCCAATTCATCATCCATATATTCACAGGAAAAACGGAACTTATTAAATTGAGCAATATCACCTTCTGATTTAAGAACTTGTCCGAAGGAACTATATTCATATAATGCCTTTCTTTCCTTCTGTTCTCCAAAGATAGAAGTAACATTTTTTAAGGAATCGTATAGATAGTAAAAATGTTCTTTTTTGGCTGCCATGTTTTCTTTCCAGCATTTCATCATTAGAAGGCGTGTAGTTAATGGCTCATTTGGATCCCACCAATAGCTTTTTACCAACATAGCTTCAGGATGCATCAAATCTAGTTCGGCGATTTGTAAATAACCCCGGTAGAGATAATAAATGTGACTATCTGTTATTTTGTTGACTACAACTTTTTTTTCGAAGCATCGACCTATGCAATCATATTTAAAAGAAATCACTAGACGGTTATCTTCACTGGTGAAGGAGATAGGTCTGTCATTAGCATCATAGGAAACGTTTCAAACGCCTGTTGAAGTTTTGATATGTGTTTGATTGCCGTCTGCATCGTAAGAAGGTATGAATGACGTTTCTTCTCGGTTGATAGTTATATATTGGTTGAGTCGGTTGGTATTATAGTATCTTTCTCCTTCCTGCTCCGGGAGATTTTGCGGTTACCTATATTGTCGTATTGGTATACAAAGTTCTCTCCTGCTAAGAACTGGTCATTGACCAACTCACTTCTACTATTATAGGTAAAATTTCTTGTTGTACTTGTGGTTGCATCCCAGAAGTTTTGGCGTTGTATTGGACGCATCAGTTCGTCATATTGATAGGTATGTCCGGCAATCATATCGCCATTTTCCAAGTCCTCATAGTTGATGGATGAAAAAGGTTGAGAGTGGGATGATAGATGTTCTTGCGGACGAGACCATTAGATAGGATAATTGTTTAAGGAAACCACTAACATTATCATATTCCCAAGTGAAGGGAGATGTCAATTCTTCTAAATCCATTCTAGTGATAGCTCCTTTGTGGTTATAACCAAGAGAGGAATGTTGAACAGTACGTGTTCCAAGCATCAAACAATATCCAGAAGAACGGCCAAAAGAATCGAAATTTTTCCTGAAGACAATTTTCTACAGTTCCAAAGGAAGTATCTTGGATCATTTTGCCATAGGCGTCGTAGGAAAGTTCTCTAATACCGGAAGCGTCAGTGATAGAAATTATCTGTCCGAGATGGTTGTAGTTGAAGTGCCAAGGAGGAGTGGCGTCATTATGGGTGACAGAAATGAGTTCTCCGGTAAGTTGTGCATATGCATAGCTGGTAATGATACCACGTGCTTTGGTGACGGTTTCCAGACGATTGAGCCGATCATAAGTTTTGACGGTACAGGAGCCGTCCGCATAGGTCTTTTTCAATTCGAACCCCGTAGCCGTATCATATAGCCATGTAGTACTATCTCCATCAGTACGGTCAGAAGGATCAGTTGCGATATCTCCTTCTCCCGTTCTGAAAGTGGTGAGAGTTACCATATGGTCGGTTTCATCATAAGCAAAACAAAGGGGGCGTGTAGCAGTTCCGAATTCAGCCGTCTTTCTACCACGAATGTCATAGGAATAGCAGATGGTGTCTCCCAGAGCATTGGTTATGCAGATTGGAGAATCATAATAAGATGAATAGCGGATCGCTGTTACGTTTCCAGCAGGATTGGTAACCTTGACGGAGCGTCCGGCAATATCAAATTCTGTTGTGGTGACATTTCCTCGGGCATCGGTTTGCTGTAAAATCATGCCTTTAGTGGTGTAGGATCTTTCCTGTGAGAAATGGATACCGGCATGGTCGGTCTGAGTTACCGTAAAATTATCTACAGCAAGAAATGTAGCCACGATGTCGGAGGTAGGGATTTGACTGTAATGGATACATTGAGTAGGGCCTCCGTATTCTGTCCACCGCATACTCTGATGTCCATAAATGTCTGTAGTAATATTTTTCTTTTTTAATACTGAACTCAATTCAGAAATTAAACTTTCTTTGATTTGTGTAAGAGGAAAACCTGCAGTATTGTACGTTATGAATGTTTGTAATTGGTATACGCCATCTTCCCTGATTTGATGACATATTGTATTTTCCGATATTCTGTTCTTCGTGACATTGTCCGGGTTAAACTGATCCAAAAGAATGGTTTCTTTAATTGCGTAACCAATTTCATTATAGGAAGTCATTGTAGGTGCCATATCTTCTGTCTGGGTACAGATGAGCTGTCCTTTGTCGTTGTAGTAGTTTCTTGTGATAATGAATTCTCCCAAAGTATTTTGGTTGTTCCTGTCGGATAGTTTGACCGAAACCATTTTGAAGAGTTCGGGAAAGAACGACTCCCTGGGACAGGGTTGTGGTGAGGATGCCTTCCTGTGTCAACTCAAGCTGGGTTTCCATTTCCCGCTGACCGGTTCCCGTCTGGAGGAGAATGGTGCCATCATAATAAGTTTTGGTAATCAAGGTAGCTCCTGAAGGAGTGATTACAGTGGTGGTAAGCTGATTGTCGCTGTATTGGGTCCTGGTCACACGTCCAAGAATATCCGTGAAGGAAACAACCCTTCCCAAGTCGTCGTACTCCGTACTTTCAACCGTGGTCATGGCTCCGACATCCTTTCGTGTGGAAAGAATCCTGCCATCTACATCCCTGATATAGGAAATGATAGTTTCAGGAGTGGTTTCCGTGGCCGAGCGGATGGTTTCCACCAACTGCTTGGCTGAGTTGTAGCCGTAGCTGATGACCACCCGTCTTCATCGATTTCCCTCAGAGGCCCACAGCACATCCACTCCGTCGTGCTGGTTCTGCCATTACCTCTTGTAGTTTTGGCAAGTTTGAGCTCGGCATCGTATTGGTAGTCTTCGGAAGAAATCAGAGACCAATTTTCACCTGTATGAACATACTGTTCTTGTCTGGTAATTGTACCGTTCTCAGCAATGTACTCAACACCTCCGGGTACTTTGGCCGGGAACAATGCTCCCGTTTGCCTGGACGGTTGTCGTTACCTTGTGGATGGCTCCGTATTCTGAAGAGGCTTCATAGGTATAGACGGTCTGAACGCCGTTGATGCCCTGGCTCATCTTCTGTCTCCCGGGCATAAGGGTACTGCGCTGCTTCTCAGTAGGTTTCCGAGACGCTTGTGTGAACCTGGTCGGAACCCAAAGCCGTTTCTGTCACTGTGGTTCGCTTGATTTCAACGCTATCTTCATAGGTATAGCTCCTTTGGCTTAGAACGGTTTCGGTTCCGTCCTGGGCAATGATGATTTCCCTTTCCGTTGCCGGCCTGAAATCGTTGAAACGCAGGTCGGCATACGTGGTGCGCGTCCTTTTCTCCCCCTCCGCCCACGGTGTTGCTTGCAGAATGACGCGCCCCTGGTCGTCGTACTCGTAGCGCGTGTAGCCTCCGTCGGGCTGGATTTCCAGAGATACCCGGAACTGGTCGTTATACGTGTAGAGTGTCGTTTGGGCCAGGGGAGTATTGTAGCCTTCCGTCCTGCTGATGGTCAGCCAGCCGCCGTCCGTGCTTTCTGGACGGTGCGGACGCAGGATACGGGTGTTTCCTCGTTGATCTTGCGGTAGCTCTCAATCATCTCCCACTTGCCCCGGGCAGCGAGTTGCGCTCAATCCGCCGTACGATGCGCTCGTCCCCTTCACCCTGGGTGATGGTTACATTGTTGCCTTCCCACTTTCCGTTCTGTATGGAAGGCGGCCATGCCCTGCCTCTGCTCGGTGATGAGCATCACGGGTGCTCCATCCTTGAGAGTATTTTCATAGCTGACCGTCTTGTAGGGAGTCCCCTGAAGCAAACGCTCCGGGCGGTTTTGTTCACCTGGGAGGGGGGAGTACCACTCCAGGGTGAGTTTGTTGCCCCTCAGGCACTGCCTGGAGAAGACCCTGCGACTGGGACCAGATGCTCTGGATGGCGCCGGTGGAGGGATGGCGGTTGACCTGGAGTTTGGCAGCATAGGCTTCCGCCGTGGTTTCCACCCCGGAAGAAGAAATCAGGGAAACAACCTTGCCGGTGGAAGCCGAGAAGCGCAGGGTGCTTCCATTGCTCTGGACCATGTCCAGATAAATGGGATTTCCGTCCGTACAGGGAGACTTGTCCTGGTTGAGCAGCCGGACCCTGTAGTTGAGCTTGCGAGAACCTCCGGAAACGGGAGCGTCGGCGCTTCCGGCGGCGGCGCGGAAAGAGATGGAGCTGCCGGTGGGGCGCTTGACAGTTGCCTGGCGGGGAAGCGGAGTCCCAGAGCAGGTCCATTCGAGGGGATGCTTGTAGCGCAGTCCAATGGAGCATTGAGGATTGGGCCCTGAAACTGAAGGAAGCTGCGCCGCCTCCTTCACCCCCCGCCTCCGGAGTTTTCCCGCCGACTTCCAGCATGCCTTCACAGTCGTCGGCATCATCGGGTTGCCGCTGAAGGAGAGCCTCCGGCAGAGTTGGGTCCTCCATTCTTGTCACACTCGGATTGAGCGCTTTCCTCCTCGCATTTTGCAGGAACAGGGGCATGGGCAGCCTTCTTCTTCGGGTCCGCTGGAGGAAGAAGAGAGGGAACTGGAGCTGGAACTGGAACTGGAGCTGGAGCTGGAACTGGAACTGGAACTGGAACTGGAACTGGAACTGGAACTGGAACTGGAGCTGGAACTGGAGCTGGAACTGGAGCTGGAACTGGAACTGGAACTGGAACTGGAACTGGAACTGAACTGAACTGAGCTGGAGCTGGAGCTGGAGCTGGAACTGGAACTGGAACTGGAACTGGAACTGGAACTGGAGCTGGAACTGGAACTGGAGCTGGAACTGGAGCTGGAACTGAGCTGGAGCTGGAGCTGGAGCTGGAACTGGAACTGGAACTGGAACTGGAGCTGGAACTGGAGCTGGAACTGGAACTGGAACTGGAACTGAACTGAACTGAGCTGCTTGACTTGGGATCAAACCCAAAATCAAACCCTCCCCCTTCCGAAGAGCTGCTTGAAGTACCCTCATCCTCTTCATCCCGATAAAGATTGACCAGGGTGATAACTTCCTCCCCTTCCTTGTCTGGAGGAGTTACATTGGGGTCGAGGTAGGAATTGATATCGGGCGCCTCCGCCTTGTCGGAAAGAACGGCAATGCAGAACTCCTGTCCGGAGCCCAGGGCGGGTGGTATTCATGGACGATTTGGCACCAGTAATACCCCTGTTCGAGCACGACGCTCTCCGGCTTCACGGAAAGGTCCTTTGCTTCGCTGGTCAGTTCCACATTCTTGAAGGGAATGGACAGGGAGATGGAGGAATCGGCATCCAGGGAGAGGAAATAGGTACCGCGTTTCATGATCTTGAGGTACCCGGTCCATTCATGGCGAGTGTCATCGGAAGCGGAGCGAGGGGAGATGAGAACGGGGGCGGTGATGCCGTTGACGTAGAAGTCGGCCTGCGGGAGGCCATTGGCGAACATGGGAACGAAGGGATAGCGGGGTTCCTGGGTAATTTGGGTATTGTTCATTGTCTTGTAACTTAGGTTTTTGAATGATTTGTAAAATGTAAAAATCAGGATCGGAGTTAGTTGTTTTATTCAACCGTACAAGAGAGAAAAGGGAGAGAATGTTACAGGCAACTTACCTTGAATGATTGTGGTAATAGTTTGTGTCACAATGGTTTCCACGCCTTATACGTTTACGTGCGAATGTCCAGGTTTTTGGGAGAAGTAGGGACACCAGGAAAACAGCTTTTTCTTATTAACAGATTTTTGAACAAGGCGGGAACTGTATGAACTGGAGCAATTGTAAAATCTCCCTTTTAATTGGTGTTGAACTGGCAATTTTCAACGTGTTTTAAGAGGAACCTTTCACGAGAGCGGAACAAAGGGGCCGATGTCATCTAACAAATAGCTCCTGCTTTGCTGCGTGTTTTTTTGCCATTCACGGATTTTCTTCTTGTCTTGAGAACCTAAAGGGAGAGAAGATGGAGTGTATAGAATCCCCTCCCTGCATGAAACCTCATTTTTTTATTGCTGCCTGCCTATTAAGTATTTGCGGTATCGTCTCCTCTCTTGCCGCCACAACGGTGCGCTATCCGTCTTCCGCTCCTTCCCATTTGGCGGCGGGACAGCCGTTCCAGCTCGTGTTTGACAAGGCCGTGGTGGCGTCCTCCGAGGTTGGCAAGCCGTTGAAGCCGGGCTTGCTGAGTGTTTCTCCAGACTTGAAGTTTTCTTCCAAATGGATTGCCCCTAATGTTTTAGAATGCCGTCCGCAGGATACCATCCCTTTAGGGCCAGTTATGAATGGAAACCGGAGGAAGGAGCGCGTTTTCAGGACGGCTCCCTCATTCCGCAGGATGCCGTCCGTCTGACAGGACGCAGGAAGTTGAATGCCTATTTGGAATCTACAAGCCGTTATTGGAGGAATGATGAAGTTTATCCTTGGGAGAGTTTCTTCCTGGTGCTACCCGATTACGTTCCGGGAGAAGAGGCCCTGCTGAATAAGACTTATTTTACGACGATTCCGACGGATGAGCAGAAAAAATCCGGCGTGGAACCCCATACGATTGCTTCCAGAATGAGGCCGGCACTGTTGAAGGAGGTTCGGGAGGCGGAGGCGTACCGGGTAAGGTCCCGCGTGCGGGACAGAGAATTCCAGGGCAAACCGGACGATACGCCCGTTCCAGGCGTGTACGTGGTGGAACCGAAACCCTGTTTTCTTATGACGGCGTTTATCATTTCGTCATCCCGGAGGTTGGAGAGGCCTTTCCGCAGAGCAAAGAGCCTGAGAAGTGGGATGCGAGGCTGGGCAAAGGTGGCCAAAATTTTCCTGTTCCGCGTATTATGGCACGGTGTCAGATCAGGAAGGTCGTCTGACCATGAAATGGACGCAGCCGGTAAAGATAGAGAATGTGGATCAATTTTTCCGTGACCATGCCGAGTTTTCATCGGGAAAAATAACAACCCCATGCCTTATGATGAAAAGGCCCGCGGCTTTACCCGCCATGGTGGAGAATGAGGTTACGGGACAGAATCAAGAGGTAGTGATGCGCCCGGATCATGAACGTCTGGCAAAAATGAAGCTCGTGCGGCCGGATTGGTACGGTTCCCTGCCCGTGCTGATATGCGGAAGCAATCCCGTCTTTAATTTAAAATGGAGGTGGAAAAACGTCCGTTCCGTGGACGGCCAGAGGCTGGAAGGCACAAATGCCGGCTCCCATGTGGAAGTGCGCCCGGAAAATCCCTCCCTGTTTCTGGATGCGGGAATAACGGCATCATGTCTGCCGGGGCGCGCAAATTGAAGGCTTCCGTCAGCAATTTGAAGGATTTGACCGTACGCGGTTACCGCATTCGTGAAGATGCGCAGCACCGGACGCTCACAGCCTACAAGAAGATTTACGAACGGGACCAGGCGGCTCCGCTGCCGCGTACCGTCACGGACAAGGACGACAGGCATTTTTCTTCCTGCCGAACTCCTTTCCGCAGACAGAAAGGAAATGATGAAGGTGGATGCGCGGCAAGACGGAAGCCGTGATCGGATTGGATGAGCTTTTTCGGCGGGAAGGCGGACCCGGTCATGTACTTCATTGAGGTGGAAGGGCAGGTGAGCGATCCGGTATTGGCGGCGTACAAGCTTTTCGGCGTGCCGGGACCGGACGGGACCAGGAAGGAGTTCAACAAGGAGAAGCAGGCCGCCTACGCCAGCTGGGCTGTCGTGCAGGTGACGGACCTGGGCGTCCTGCACACAAGAAGACGGCGGATGACATGTTCGTGTACGTATATTCTCTGGCTACGGGCAAGGCGGCGGAAAGGCGGAAGCACAGCTTCTGGATGCGGACGGCGATCTTGCATCCGCCTCCGTGGAGAAGGGCACGGTACGCCTGCCCATGAGCGGAAAGGGCCGCCTATTTGCGCGTCCAGTCCGGGGCGGACAGTTATCTGAGCCCCTTAAAGGATTGGAACGGCCGCGTGGGGCTGTGGTCTTTTGACGTGGAGACGCTGCCTTACTGGTGGAATGAACTTGGCCTGAACCTGCCACCACGGCGGAGAACAAGGTGTTCATGTTTTCGGACAGGAATCTGTACCGTCCGGCGGAGACAATGCATTTGAAAGGGATCATGCGTACCTTGCTGGATAACAAGCTCAGCGTGACGCCCGTGGAAGAGGTGCAGCTGACGATCGGGACGGTCGGCAGCGTGAAGTTGCCGTCAGGCAGGTAAAACCGTCGGATGCAGGTACGTTTGATCTGGATTTCACCTTCCCGGAAGGGAAACGGGATGTATTCCATTACCGCCAAATTGCGGTTGAAAGGAGATGCGGAGGAAGATTCCGATGAAGACAACGACGGCGAGTACGACAGCAACCGCTATTACCGCAGGGAGTTCAACCGGAAGAACCGGGAGTTCCGCTATTCCGTGGAGGTGGCGGAGTTCAAGCGCAATGAGTTTGAAGTGGAATCCGTGATTCATGACCTCAAACCCGGCGACAAGGTGTTGAAGGCCGACGTGAAAGCCACGAGATTTCACCGGAACGCCCGTTTCCGGAGGCAAGGTGAACTGGGGCTGCGCAATTTTTTCCAATTTTATCCGGCAGGATACAAGGATTACCGTTTCGGTGATTACCGGAATGAGGATTACGGGTATTGGGACGCTTATTACGGTTATTCCGGCGGAAGTCCCTCGTCAGGAATGCAGCAGCAGTCCGCTGTTCTGGACGCGAACGGGAAGAATGCCGTGGAGTTTTCCCTGGACGGGCAGGCTTTTCCGCGCGTCCGGAAATTGATACTGACCGCTTCCGTTACCAACGGGAATGAGCAGTTGATCAAGGCTGCGCGCAATGCCACGTGGAATCCCGCCTCCGTATTCGTGGGCGTGAAGAATATTTCCTCCATCTGCCGCCAGGGTACGCCGCTGGATTTGCGGCTGATTGCCGTGGGTCTGGACGGCAAGCCTTACGCCGGAGGGATTTGCCGTTGAATTTGGAGGTAACCCGCACCGCCTTCCAGTCCACGCGTTATGATGGAGACCATACCACCACCGTGCGCAACGAACCATTGACAAGCACCGTTGAGAAGAAGGAACTGATTCTCGCTCCGTCGGATTCCGCCAATCTTCAGGAAGGCGGCAAGCCCGTATCCATCCCTACAGGGCAGGACGGTATTTATGAAGTAACGCTGTCGGACGTGATCCGGAAGGCAGGGAATTCCGGACTGCCGTGAAGTACTGGGTGTACGGCAGCGACGTTTCCCCGTGGGAATATCATGACGGCCTGAAGGTGAAGATTATTCCGGACAAACAGTTGTACCAGCCGGGGAGATACGGCTCGCCTGCTGGTCCAGACGCCGATTGAAGGAGAGGTCGTCGTGACGGTGGAACGCGAGAAAGTACTGCGGAGCTTTACCAGGACGCTGACGCTGGACAATCCCGTTATAGAAATTCGCTGGAAAACGTGGATGCTCGAATGTTTATGTGTCCGTTTTTCTGGTCAAGGGAGCGGATTTAAGCAGCCGCAAGGTTCAGAATCCCCAGTTGAAGTTGGGATATGCCGCGCTGAAGGTGCAGCCGGCAGACAATATGCTGAATGTGGAGATGAAGGTTCCCGCCGGCATGTCCCTGCCGGGCTCCACCGCCACAGTCAGCGGCGTGATCACGGACCACCGTGGCAAGCCTGTCCGCAATGCGGACGTATGTCTGTTGCGGAAGATGAAGGCACCCTTCAAGTCATCGGTTACCGGACGCCGCAGCCCATCCGGTATTTTTATGCGGACCGTCCCTTGTCAGTGGGCACCTGGACGACGCTGGAGCAAATTCTGGATGAGGACTGGGAAGCCGTTCCACGGATAACAAGGGCATGTTCATCGGAGGTGGGGACGGCGTTTTCGGTTCACCCATGAACGCTGCGGCGCAGCAGGCGGTGTATTTAAGGGAGGATTTCAACCCCTTGCGCGGTCTGGCTTTTCCTCCATCCGGACGGATGAACAGGGACGGTTCAAGGCCTCCTACAGGAATCCGGACACGTTGACCCGCTACCGGGTCATGGCCGTCGTTCTGGCGGGGATTCCGACTTCGGCAACGGAGAAGGGGCCTATGTGGTAAACAAGCCCATCATGCTGGAACCTGCTCCTCCTTTTACCGCCACAGTAGGGGATTCCCTGAATATTCCGGTGACTGTCAGCCAGACCGGTACCAGGAAAGGGAAATGGACGGTAACGCTGAAGTCCAATGATATTGCCGCTGTTCCCCAGCCCACCCAGACGCTGGCGCTGGAGGAAATCAGCCGAAAACACTGATTTTCAATGTTAAATTCAATAAGTCCGGAAAGGCCCGGCTGATATGGGAAATTCGTGCCGCGGATGCGAAGGAGTGCCGTATTCCTCCGGTGTTTACTCCCTGCTGCGGGATGCCACAGCCAATACGTTTGAGGTGGTTCCTCCCTTCCCGGATTTGCGTGAGTTGCGCTGTTTCTCCCTTTCTTCCGGCAGCACGCTGGATGTTCCCGGCATGCTGTCTACGCCTTTCCTGCCGGGCACTCCCGTACAGGTGACTCTCAGCACATCGCCGCTCATTTATGCGAACGGAAGCGTGAATTTCCTGCTGCGTTATCCCTACGGCTGCCTGGAACAGCTTTCTTCATCCACCTTGCCCTGGATTTACGAACCGCTGCTGGCCAAATATCTGCCTGATTTCAAAGGAAAGAATAAGGAAGAACGCAGCAAGGCTCTGAGGGGAGGCATCCAGAAGATTCTGAGAAACCAGCTTCCCGACGGGGGACTGGCCTACTGGCAGGGCGGAACTTCGGTGAGCGAGTATTGCCCTTATGCCGCCCCTGGTGCTTACTCTGGCACGGGAAAGCGGAATTGACGTTCCGGAAAAGCCCCTGGACAAGTTATACGGTTATCTGGCAAAGGAGCCTGTCCAATAATCCCCAGGGGGATTTGCTGGGAGCATGGGTTCTTGCGCGGGCAAAGCGCCTGCCGGACTCCCTGCTGAACCGCCTGCTGGACAGGTCCGGTTCATTGAGTCCGGAAAACCGGATGTATCTGGCTGGCCGTAGCATTGTCTTCGCGGCCGGATGCCGGGACGCTGGGGCTTCGTCTGATAAATACGGAACCGGAGAAGAAGGAATCGTCCCATGTTCAGCTTTTTAAGAGGTCTGGCGGACATGTCCCTGTCTTCCGGCGATGCCGCCGCCCGGATCCGCCTGGCCCGGTTGATCATGGACAGGACGTCGCGCCCCTTTGGAGAAAGGCCTCTGTACACGACCTGGTCTTCCGGATGGGACGTCATGTTGCTGGGCGAGTATCTCAAGGGAGTGAAGGAATCTTCCGTTTCCGCACCCTTCCGGGTGGACCGGGGGGCGCAGGTGACGAGCGGAACATGCTCCTGACTTCCCCCGCGCAATTCCGTACGGCAGTGGGGGAAAAGGCCGTGCTGAGCCTTACTGATGCCGGTTCCACCGTTTACGGTACTGCGGAAGCCCACGGCGCAGCAAGACCCAGGAAGATGGCGCCGCCGTCAACCGGGGCTTTGCCGTTTCCGCGTGTATGAAAAACTCAATTCCGAAGGCAAATGGGAACCTGCGCGAATTTGCGGTGGGAGACCTCGTGAGAATTACGCTGCATGTGGACAAAGGGCCTACCCCCCTTCCTATGTGGTGATGGAAGATTATCTCCCTTCCGCCTTGAAGCCGTCAATCCGGCTTTGCTTTCCCAAATACCGGGAGGCCGGGAGAACGAGGCTGCCAGCCAGGGAGACCGCTGGTTCTACTGGAATTCCTGGGTATCGCACCGGGAGTTCCTGAAAGACAGGGTGCGCTTCTTTGCCGATACCTGGAGCCGCGAACGTTTTACGGCCCGCTACCTGGCGCGGGTAACCAAGTCCGGCACCGTCATTGCCCCATCCGCCAAGGCGGAGCTGATGTACAGGCCGGAGGTGTACGGCTTGAGCATTCCCCAGAAACTGACTGTGCTGCATGGTGAGGAGAAGTAAACATCGCTGCGGGAATAAGCTCCTGTGCCCGTTTTTTCTTAATAACCCGGAAGGGTGCCGTCATCGCGGCACCCCTCTGCCGTGAAAAGGGCCATGAAGACTCTGGTTGCAAGAAGGCTTTTTAAAAGGAAAAAACTGCTCTGCACAGTGGCTGGGCTTGCCGTTGCATGGCTGTTTGTCTGGTACGTGCTTCCGTGGTTCTTTCCGGACCCGAAGGTCTGGAGCATCCGGAAAAGCCGGGAGCCGTCGTGCTGGACAGGGACGGAGGCAGAATCGCCACCCTGCCGGGACGGGATTATTACCATTGTGAACCTGTTCCGCTGCGTGCCGTGCCGGAAATGCTGGTCAAAGCCACGTTGGCCGCGGAAGACAAGCGGTTTTACAGCCACGGAGGGGCGGATTTTCTGGCATTGGGCCGCGCTGTCGTGACGAATGCCGCAGGCGGGGAAATTGTGTCCGCGCATCCACCATCACCCAGCAGCTTGCCAAAAATGCCAATCCTCCAGGCAAAAGAAATCTGGCCTCAAAAATGAGGGAATTTTTTTCAAGCCCGGCGTCTGGAAATGACCATGAGCAAAGAGGAGATTCTGGAGGCTTACTTCAATCGTCTGGATTACGGCAATTTGCGCCGCGGGCCTGCGGCTGCGGCCCGTTTTTACTTTGGAAGGGATATGGACCATCTTTCCCTGGCGGAATGTGCCCTGCTGGCGGGTCTGCCCCAGGGGCCGTCGCGTCTGAATCCCCTCAACTACCCGGACCGGGCCCTGGAACGCCGGAACCGCGTTCTCCGCAGAATGAAGGAGGAAGGCATGTTTCCTGTGGAGAGGCTGGACCGCGCCTTGCAGGAACCCCTGTTCAGTTCCGGAACGGAAAAGCGCCGGCAGGCCCTGGCTCCCCACGTGACGGCCTCCTTTCTCCGAGCCTTCCGGACCGGGAAGTTCATACCACGCTGGATTCCGCCTTGCAGCGCGGAGTTCAGGAAATCGTAGGGAGGAGCTGGCCCAACCTTGAGGATCACCATGTGACCCAGGCTGCCGTGGTGGTGGTGGAAAACGCTACGGGAGACATTCTCTGCCTGGTTGGTTCCGCGAACAGAAAGCATCCGCAGGGGGGCTTCTGGATGGAACATCCATGCCGCGCTCCCCCGGGTCCGCCCTGAAACCGTTCGTGTATGCTCAGGCATTCACCCTGGGTGCGTATCCGGGAACCGTTCTGCCGGATGTTCCGACCACGTACAGGAGTGCGCACGGCCTGGAAGCGCCGCAGAATTACAACAAGACGTACATGGGGCCCATTTCCATCAGAAAGGCGCTGGCATGCTCCCAGAACATTCCCGCCATGCGGGCGCTGGGCTCGTTCGGCGGCCCGTCCCGCCTGTTGAAATTGTTGAAGGACCTGGGTATGCAGGGCATTGACGGGAATGCCCTGCATTACGGCCTGGGGCTGGCTATCGGAAATGCGGAAGTGACGCTGAGGGACCTGACGGCCGCATACGCCTGTCTGGCCCGCGAGGGAAAGGCCGTCACTTTGAATCTGGAGAAGGCTCCAGCGGGAGAATCTTCTCCGGAGCGGTCCGTGTTGCCCGCGGCTTCGTGCTTTCTGGTAGCGGACATTCTGGCGGACCGGGAAGCGCGCCGGGCTACGTTCGGAGATCATGAGTTGATGAATCTTCCCTTCCGTTACGCGTGCAAGACGGGCACTTCCTCCGATTTCCGCGACAACTGGTGCGTGGGCTTTACCCGTGAAATTACGGTTGGCGTCTGGGTGGGCAATTTTGACGCTTCCCCCATGAGGCAGGTAGGGGGAATGACGGGCGCGGGGCCTATTTTTGCCGGAGTGATGAAACTGGCGCACCGGAACAGGAAAGCGACCTTTCCACAGCCCGGTGCGGACTTGGTGCGCATCCTCATTGATTCCCGCACCGGAAAGCGCACCGGGGCCATGCAAATACCCGCCGCCTATGTGCGGGAAGAATGGGCATCCCCGGCGAACATGCCGGGAGAAGCTTCCCCCGGAGATTACGATGCGCGGGGAAGGGCATATCTGGACAGCCGTTATACGGAATGGTTCACCAGTCCGTCCTGCACGGCGGCGGACGCCTGGTGCCTGCTTCCCGAGTACTGGTCCGGAGAACCGCCCCGCGTCCTCGTTCCCCTGTACGGCTCCCGCCTGATTCTGGACCCGGAAATGCCCGGGGGCGGGCGCATGCTCAAATTGCGGTCCAACCTGCCCACGGGAGCTCTCTGGTCATGTCCCACTCTGGAAATCGTGCAATACGGAGATGAAGCCCATGGTGCTGGCGCGCCGGTACGCACGTCATTACCGTGCGGCATCCGGAATTGAATCTGGAACAAAGTTCAACCTTTTCCGTCAGGGAATTGTGACTTGATCACATTTAATGGTTCCCGGCGCGGGCCCTCCCGGACGGGAATGCCGTTCAGTCCAGCGGCAGAATGGAGGTAACCAGCATTTTGAAGCGCTCCCTGGCTATGACGGAGTGGGGAACTCCGGCCGGGATCATCAGCGCTTCTCCCCTGGGACAAATCTGCTTCCGCATTGCCGATGGTGAAGTAGGCGGTACCGTCCACGACCTGGACGAGAGCAGGCCCCGGAGTCTGATGGGTCGGCAGGAGCTGTTCATCGTCAAAGGCGAGAATGGTTATGTTGACTCCCTTGGAGCGCAACAGGGCCAGGCTGGTGATCTGCCCCTCGCGGTAATCGATCAGATCCGCATAATTAAAAGGCGACTGTTCAGGGATATGCTGCATTTCCGTCATGCAGGTTGGACACTTTCAGGGCTCTCCCCTGTTTCCTTCATGACGGAGCTTTTTTTGGAAAAGGCCCGCTCCTGACCCAAGAGCGGGCCTTGGCATTCAGCATTCATATGGTGCGTGCTTACAGATTCAACATCCTGATTTCATAGGCGTGGGGTCGGTAGTTAGTAAACAGCAATCACCTTATACATAAAATAACTCCGCTGTTTCAAGTTAATTCTGAAGAATCGCCGCAGGTGGGGCCGGAAGGCTCCGGACACAGGACTTGCCGGATTATTTCCGGGGGCGGTGCCGCCCGTTTTTTCTCTTCACAATTTTCTTGCCCGGACTTTCCTGGTTCTCCCTGGGAACGATTGCAAAGTCAGCCCACTGCTGTTCCCGGTCCACCTTCACGGGAATTACGGGCACGCGCAGGCCTGCACACAGAACGAACCCCTGATCGTTCTTCCAGCGGTTGGCGAAGGCTTCATACACCCATCGTCCGCCCGGAAGCTTGTCCGGCTTGATCAGCCCCTTGATCTGGAGGCGCGGAATTTCCAGCAGAATGCCGAAGTGGCGCGCGTCCGTAATCAGGGCATCGTGCACTTCCGGATGGTCTGCGAAGCACTGGCCTTCCAGCCATTCAAAAAGTTTCATGCGGTTGGCATCCTTTTCCGCACTGGCGGAAACGCGTTCCGTTTCGGAAATATGTTCCGCCGCTTCCTCCAGAGCCGCCACACTGCCGGGGCCTTTTGCCCCTTTCGGCGGGTTGGCCAGCAGGGGATCCAGCGAACGGTGCACCACCAGGTCCGCGTAACGGCGGATAGGGCTGGTGAAATGGCAATAATTGGGGGTAGCCAGCCCATAGTGCCCCAGGGGCTCCGTATCGTATCTAGCGCGCATCAGGCTTTTCAGCAGGGCCAGCTTGAGAAGCTGTTCATCCGGAGAACCCTTGATGGACTGCATCAGTTCATTCAGGTACTGGCGCTGGCCGATGTCATGAACCGGATGACCGTACAGCTTGCAGAGCTGGCCGAATTCGAACAATTTGGCGGAGTCCGGTTCCTCATGAACACGGTAAATTGTGGGGCGGTTGCGGTTTTTCAGGGTCAGGGCCACGGCCTCATTGGCTGCCAGCATGCATTCCTCAATCAATTGGTGGCTTTCGTCGTATTCCTCCGTGACAATGCCCGTTACGCGGCCGTCCTTGTCCATGACGGCGCGCACTTCCGGGAAGTCCAGGTCCAGCGCCCCTTTCGCATAACGGTTGCGGCGCAGGATGGAGGCCAGCTTCCATGCCTCCCTGACCAGGGCGGGAATTTCCGCCTTGTCGCGGCCGTTCATCATGGCAAACGCCTCCTGATAGGTAAGCCGGGCGCTGCTGCGGATATAGGCGTCCGCAAAGCGGGCGTGGAGCATTTTCCCCTTTTTGTTGAATTTCATCTCACATGCCTTTGTCAGCCTCACGACGCCCGGCCTCAGGCTGCACAAATCGTCGGAAAGGCGCGGGGGAAGCATGGGCAGCACGCGGTCCGGAAGGTAGGTGGAATTGCCCCGTTTGCGCGCTTCCCGGTCCAGAGCGCCGCCTGGCTGAACAAAGTGGGAGACGTCCGCAATGTGGACGGCCAGCACCCACCCTTCCGGCGTGGTTCTGATGGAAATGGCGTCGTCAAAATCCTTGGCGCTTGCCGGGTCAATGGTGATGACGGTGCGGTCCGTCCAGTCTTCCCGCCTGGCCAGTTCCCTGGCGGAGGGCTCTGCGGGCAGCGCGTCCGCTTCCTGAAGCGTTTCGGCGGGGAATTCCACGGGCAGGTCGTATTTTCTGATGACGGCTTCCATATCCACATGGGGTTCGTCCGCATAACCGAGCACTTCCACGATTTTCCCGCGCGGTGATTTCTTGTCGCCGCCGTAGGTGACCGGCTCCACGGAGACAAGCTGCCCCGGCAGTACTTCCATGGCGGGGGCTTCCGTCACCTCAATGTATGCCGGAGACCCCGAACCGTCTCCCAGGACGCGCCCGAATTTGTTCTTTCCGGTGCGGAAAACGCCCAGCCAGCGGGATCTGGCGCGTTTCGTCACTTCCTCCACGCGCGCTTTCCAATTTGCGTCTGACGCGGAAGAACGGCTTCTGCGGTCGTTGCGCCTGCCTTTGGCTGCCTTGCGTTCCACGCGCACGGCCACCTGGTCTCCGTCCAGGGCGGTATTCAGCCGTTCGGGTTTGAGTTCCAGCTCCGGAATGGAATCCAGATCCCAGCCCATGGACGCCGCTGCGGAATCTCCCTTCTGGGGGAGGAAAAGAATTTTACCGGAACGCAGGATACGGACTTTGCCCTGTACCAAATCGCGCCGCTCCCTTTTCAGGGCATATTTGCCCTTTTGCAGGCGTACAAGCATGCCCTCTTCCTCCAACTGGTCCACCAGATTCCGAAGGTCCAGGCGCTGGCGGGAATCCACATTCAGGGCGCGGGCCAGCTCTGACTTGCTCTGCGGTTCATAATGCCCGTCTTTCATGTGACGGATCAATCGGTCTTTCAGGGAGGTGCTCATACTGCAAAAGGGTCGGAAGCATGGAAAAGGAGGGGATTAATCATCCTCCAAAAGTTCCATTACTCCCTTTTTTACCATGATAATGCCGTTTCCACCGTGCTTCAAGACACGGGCGGTGCATTTTTCATTCCCGTTTTTTCCGGGACTTGTTTTCCGAAACATCCCTTCGGTTGAGGGGGACGGCGCGGCGTGCTATTTCGGGCGAAGCGTTCCTTCCGTCGTGCCGAGCTGTTCCGCGACATCCAGTTCCCTGACGAGCCGGGCGGCGGAACAGGACCCGTCCAGCAGGCCGCGGTAGCGGGAGACGAGGCGGCGTGTTTTGGCGGGGGAATCGTCCAGCAGTTCCACGCGGAAGCGGAAGAGGCCCAGTTGACGGAATTCCCGGAAAAAGCCGGCTCCGGTCTGGGCCCTTCCGTTGAACAAGGTGTTCCGGCATCCGGCGTCCGCCAGAAGGGGATGGACGTGGCCCACGCGGTCGCGCAGCTGAACCCGGTATTGTTCGCAGGGCCTTCCGCAGTTTTTATAGCTGGTGCCATCCGACAGGAAAGTGCAGAAAACGCAGTGCTCCATATGGAACATGGGCATATGCTGGTGAATGGTGAGTTCAAACCACTCCGGCGGGGCGGCATGGAGCAGGTCCGTTACCTGGGTGGCGTTGAGGTCATAGGAAATGGTGAGGTATTCCAGATTCCCCTGTTCCTTCAGAATGGCGGAACTGCATGGATTGGCCGCGTTCAGGGAAAAATCACCGATGCGCAGAAGAGGGGAATGGCGGAAATGTTCGGCCGCTCCCAGGTTGCGGATGAGCACGCCGTCCGGTTCCGCCCTCTCCATGACCTTGAAATAGCCCGTTTCCGAGGGTTTCTGGATGCGGGGCGTCGCCAGGAAGACGGGAACCCGGTTGCCTGCCTCCTTCACGGCGCGGACGCCTGCCGCATAGTCCCGGATGTCTTCAAAGTCCAGATAAACGGCATCCGCCCCGGAATTCACCGCGGCGGGAATCTGGTCCATTCTGCGGCACAGCACGGAAAGTTTCCCCCGTGTTTCCCGGACATCCTGTTCCGCGGCCATGACGGGGATGCTGTAGGGTGCGGGAGCCCGGCGGGTTTCTCCGGAAGGAGCCTGCGCGGCCTGGAGCCGCTCCACAAGGGCCCGGCGCGTTTGGTTGAGGGTGCTCAACGGAATCATCACCCCGTCTTCCAAACGGTTTTCGCAGGAAAAAAGCCGGAATCCCGTGCCGCCCAGCCTGCCAAGCTGCCGTTCCAGCGTTTCAGAAGTTAGGGGGCGGTTTTCAGCGCGTTGAAGGGGCTGGGAAGACTGCACGGAACATCCGTATTCCGGGCAAAATACCGTGAGCGGCTCTCCGGCGGCTCCGGTGCAAACCAGATGAATGGGCGTTTCCGCTTCCGGCATATGTTCCCGCATTTTCTTCAATTCCGCATTCAGCGCCGGATCGTCCGTTTTCCAGAGTTTCTGGCCCGGCATGACCCTGTTCCAGTCAATATGGGAAGCTTTTCCGTGGAAGAAAAGGCGGTTTCTCTGCACTTTCCAGATGCGGCCGCCCTGTTCTTCGTCGCGGTTTTCTCCGGCGTCAATGACGAATCCGTCTCCGGGAGCGAGCGGAATGTCCGCTTCCTGCCGGATTTCCAGCCAGCCCTGGCCGCAGGCGGTGATGACGCCCGCATAAGCTCCGCGTTTTTTGCCGTGGCGGCCATGAGTCAGGCGCGGATGGTCCGTCCCGTCCAGCCAGCCTGTGGAGAATCCGCGGGAAAACACCATTTGCAGGGCGTAGCGGTCCCGTGCGGTGACCATGCGGTCCACGGGAATTCCGGCGCAGGCGGCATCCAGCGCCTTCCTGTAGGCGGCCGTTGCCGCCGCCACGTATTCCGGGCTCTTCAAGCGGCCTTCTATCTTATAGCTTCTGACTCCCATCCGGACCAGTTCCGGAATGCGGTCAAGGGCGCACAGGTCCTGCGGACTGAGCAGATAGCGCTTTTCCCCCAGCGGCACGTGCCTGCCGTCCACAATCAGGGCATAGGGCATGCGGCACGCCTGGGCGCATTCCCCCCGGTTGGCGCTGCGCTGGCCCAGGCTTTCCGACGTAAGGCACTGCCCGGAATAAGCCACGCAGAGAGCGCCGTGAACGAAGACCTCCAGCGGAATGTCCGTGTGCCGTGCGCATTGCTCGATTTCCTTCAGGCTCAGTTCCCTTGCCAGCACCGCCTGTTTCAGGTCCAGAAAGCGGGAGGCAAACTCCAGCCCTTCCGGGGAGGTAAGCGTCATCTGGGTGGAGGCGTGCAATTCCAGTTTCATGGCCGGGTCCCGGCGGCTCCATTCCGTGAGGCAGCGGGCAAGCCCCATGTCCTGCACGATGACGCCGTCAGCCCCGGCGGCATTCAGATACCCCAGGTAGGCGAGGGCGTCCGGAAGCTCGGAAGTGAAAATGAGCGTGTTCATCGTGACGTACCCTTTTACCCCGTGCGCATGGAGAAAACGCATCAGCTCCGGCAGGGGGAATCCAGTGTGAAATTGTTGGCGCGCAGGCGGGCGTTGAAGCGGTCCAGGCCGAAGTAGATGGCATCCGCGCCGTTGGCGACGGCGGCGCGGGCGCAGTCCATGTCTCCGGCGGGGGCCAGCAGTTCGGGGCGAACATCGCCGGGGCGCAGGGAGGAAAGGGTGGTGTCGTCTTCGGGAATCACAGCCGTAGGTAAGTTCTGTTTACTGGGAGGTAGTGCGCTTTTCCGTGCGGTGGAGCAGGGCTTTCAAGTCTCCGAGCAGGAAGAGAGACCCGGCGGCCAGGGCAGGCAGCGGGGATTCCACTGCTTTGCGGAGCCCTTCGGAGAGGGAAGAATGAATGAAAACAGGTTCGGATACGAGGTTTTTCAGCAGGGCGACCATGTCTTCCGCAGGCATGATGCGCGGGGATGAACAGGGCACCAGGTGCCATTCTCCCGCAATTTCCCGGAAAACGGGAATCATGTCCCGAATCTGCTTGTCCGCGGCCGCGGCAAAGACCAGGGCCGCCTTTTGTCCGGGAAACTCCTCGTTCCATGTGGCGGTCAGAACGCGTGCGGCGTGTTCATTGTGCGCTCCGTCCAGCACCAGGGGCGGCGTGCCGATGCGCTCGAACCTGCCGGGCCACTGCACGGATTTCAGGGCCCTTTCTATCAGGGCGCTTTCCGGGAGGGCATTCAGTTGTTTCATGGTTTCCAGTGCAAGTGCTGCGTTTTCAATCTGGTGCGGTCCGGGAAGAGAGGGGCGGGGAGTTCCGGAGTTCGCCCGCGCCACAGTGAGCGGGGAGAGCCGTTCCCGTGCCGTCCATTCGATGACGGCCATGGCTTCCGGTTCCTGAACAGCGGTAACGACGGGTTTTCCGGGGGCGATGATCGCCGCCTTTTCTCCGGCAATTTCCGCAAGGGTGTTTCCCAGATACTGCTGGTGGTCCAGCCCGATGGGAGCCAGTACGGAGATGTCCTTGCGCAGGGCGTTGGTGGCGTCCAGCCTGCCGCCCAGGCCCGTTTCCAGAATGATGAAATCCGCCCCGTTGCTGATGAAGTGGCGCAGGGCGACGGCCAGGGCCAGTTCAAAGAAAGTGGGGGGCTGTTCCCATCCTTCCGCAAGGTTTTTCATGAAGGAGATTTCTGCCGCCAGAGTGTCCCGGGGAATCATTTCCCCGTTCACGCGGATGCGTTCGGCAAATTCACCAGATGGGGGGAAGTGAACAGGCCGGTTTTATAGCCTTTTGCACGCGCCAGCGCTTCAATCATGGCGCAGGTGGAGCCCTTGCCGTTGGTGCCGGCCACGTGAACCACGGTGGCGTCCGGCCGGTCTGCGCCTGCCGCCGTCAGCAGTTTCCGGGTGTTTTCAAGTCCCAGCTTGATTCCGAAGAATTGGGTGGAAAACAGCCAGTCAAGGGCGGCGGACGCGTTCATGGGCGGCATTCTACCATGAGAGGGCCCCGGTTCAATCCCGGCGTGGGCCGTTCAACAAAATACCGCCGGGAACGGACGCGGCAAACACGAACAAGCTACCGTTGCTACCTCTCGGTCCTGGCGGGGTTTGCCAGTCGTGCCTCCACGGGTTCCCGGCGGCTTGGACAGTAAACTAGGTTTGCCGTGCAGTGTCAACCATCAAAGAGTTCATTTCCTCCTGGTGAAGGAGAGCAGGAAGGAGACCAGAAGGATAGCGCCGATAACGGTGGCAGCCGTGAAGAAAATTTGTTCCTCCTGCTTCAGGCGGCTGCGGCTTTCCTCAATGCTCCCGTCCCTGATCCGCTGCAGGTTGTGCACGACCTTGGCCTGTTCCTCCACGTTCGCCTCCGTCCTCATGGTCAGGCTCTCTTCATGGCTTACAGCCCGGTCGAACGGGGCGATCATGGCCTGGAATTCGGGGTCCTCCGCCAGAATGGCCGTATCGTCATATTCCTCCGCCAGGGGGGAATTCATCGTGTCCCTGATGCTGGCAATCTGCCTGTCCACCTTGTTCTGGAACAGGGAGAGTTCCCTTTTCGCCTTTTCCCAGGCTTCCGTCTTTTCCCGGATCATGGTCTCGCCCTTCCGGGTAATGCGTTCCAGTTCCTGGGGAAGGCTGGCCTGGAGCTTGAGCAATTCCTCCCTGTTTTCCGTTACCTTGAATTCCCTGCTCTTCGTGTTGGAGGCTTCCGCACGCTGAATGCGGTCGATATCCAGCCGGGTTTCCACCTGGCGTATTTGCTCCTGAAGGCGCGCCTGGGCGGCGGAAAGCTGTTGTTTGGTGGTATTTAGCTTGCTCTGGAGTTCCTCCACATCCGCGGCGCGTCTGTCGTATTGTTGCAGCAGCCGGGCAATCCGGTCTTCCGCAGTACGGGCCTGGGGCGTCCCGGAAGCGGCCCGGGACGTTTTTGAAACCGCCGCGGCTTTGTCCGCCTTTTCCATCTGGCCGTCCCAGTATTTCCGGACGGCTTCCTCCTTGCGCTGGATGGCCGACTGGAGGCGCGCCGCCTGCTGTTCGTGGAGTTCCGCCAGTTCGTCAAAGCGCATTTGGGCCGCATCCAGTTCCGGATAGGGTTCCATTTCCATGGCCTTGATCTCCTCATGCCGGGGCAGAAGGTCGGTTTGATAATAATTCCAGCCGTAATAGCCTCCGGCGAGCAGCAGAATGAGAAGAAAGTAGCGCATAACTTGAAGTAGGACAGTGGGCAGTAGGTTCTGTCATAGTGGAAGCTTGCCCGGACTTTGCAAATCACAAAATGAGGCATCCGCCTCTTTTTTCCTTCTCTTCCGGAAAGGTGATAAATCCGGTATGGGATAGGCGTATTTTCCATTGAATTATACTTGCAGATTATGTCTATTTTTTCATCTCGCAGAGAATTTCTCAAATCCCTGGGGCTGGCAGCCGGCGCGGCTGCGGTCGGGAACGGTTTCACGGCTCAGGCTCTGGACATTCCCTCGGAGGAGCGTCTTTGGAGTACCGGCGTTCCGGCGCCTTCCCGTCCCTCCGGCTCCGTGTACATGGGCGGGTTCCGGGCTCCCGCGCTGGACCGGGTCAGGATAGCTTTCATCGGCGTAGGCGGCCGCGGCTTCTCCCATCTGGCGCAGATGTGCGTGATGGACGGGGTGGAGATCACGGGCGTGTGCGACTTGAAGCAGGATCTGACGGAACGCGGCGTGGACAGAGTGCTGAAAAAAACGGGGAAAAAGCCCGCGGGATATTCCGGCGGTGAAAGGGAGTACCTCTCCATGCTCCGCGAACTGAAGCCGGATGCAGTTATTATCAGCACGGACTGGAGCTCCCATGCCCGCATCGCATGCGACAGCATGCGGAACGGAGCGCACGCTTTTGTGGAGGTGCCCATGGCCGTTTCTCTGGAAGAACTCTGGAAGATCGTGGATACCAGCGAGGCGACGCAGAAGCACTGCATGATGATGGAAAACGTCAATTACGGGCGCGACGAGCTTATGTTCCTCAACATGGTCCGGCAGGGAGTGATCGGGGATCTGCTTCACGGGGAAGCCTCCTATATCCATTGCCTGGTGACGCAATTGGGGGATACCCGCGGGGAGGGAGCCTGGCGGCCGGAGTACCATACCAAAATCAACGGCAACCTGTATCCCACGCACGGTCTGGGCCCGGTAGCCCAGTACATGAGCCTGGCGCGCAAGGACGACAATTTCAGCCGTCTGGCGGCGTTTGCCTCCCCGGCTCTGGGGCGTACGGCCTACGCCAAAAAGCATCTTCCTCCCGACCACCGCTGGAACCGCACGCCCTTTGTGTGCGGAGACATGAATACGGCGATTGTGAAAACGAACCTGGGACGGACCATCGTCGTTCAACTGGACGAAACGTCCCCCCGCCCCTATTCGCGTTCCAATCTGATTCAGGGAACTGCCGGCACCCTGGCGGGTTTTCCCACCCGCATAGCCGGGGAGAAGCTGGGCAACGGTAATTATCACGAATGGATTCAGGGGAAGGACGGGCTGAAAGCTGTTTATGAGAAATATGACCATCCTCTCTGGAAGCGCATAGGGGATCTGGCCATGAAGATGGGCGGCCACGGGGGCATGGACTTCGTGATGCTGTATCGCATGGTGGAATGCCTGCGCCGCGGAGAGCCGATGGATCAGAACGTTTATGAAGGAGCCTACTGGTCCTCCCTGCTGCCCTTGACGGCGCATTCCATCGCGCAGGGCGGCGTTCCCGTGGAGTTCCCGGATTTCACCCGCGGCGGCTGGAAGACCACGGCTCCGCTGGGGGTTATTTCCTGAACCGGGAGTTTTTCCGGAGCATCACTACATATGAATAAGCCTCATGGACGCCATCATGCGGGCCATGAGGTTTGTTTGCCCGTGCAGGCGGAATAACGGAATGCCCGGCTTGTCCGCCGCCGGCGGCAAAGCCGTTGTTCAGGATTGGCAGAGCAGTTTCTTCAATTCTTCCGGGCTCATGTTCATCAGCCATTGTTCCGGTCCTCCGGAGAACAGGTCGTCCGCCATGCGGCGTTTTTCAGTCAGCATGGCGTCAATGCGGTCCTCAATGGTACCGCGGCAAATCAGGCGGTGCACCAGAACGTTGCGGTGCTGTCCGATGCGGTAGGCGCGGTCGGTCGCCTGGCTTTCCACGGCGGGGTTCCACCAGCGGTCCACATGGATGACGTGGGAGGCCTGCGTCAGCGTCAGCCCGGTTCCCGCCGCTTTCAGGGACAGAATGCAGAAGGGAGGACCTGATTCCTTTTGGAAGGAGGAGACAATGTTCTGACGTTCCGGAATGGGCGTGCCTCCGTGCAGCGTGAGGCCCGGACGGCCGAAAACCCGGGAAAGCAGGTCGTGCAGGTGGGGGATGACGGAACGGAACTGGGTGAACAAAATGGCTTTTTCCTGCCGTGCCGCGATGGAGGAGCACAGTTCCTGAAGACGGAGGAATTTTTCCGGAGCGTTCCGGAAGATAGTCGTCCGTGCCCTGGAATTGGGCGGGATGGTTGCAGATTTGCTTGAGCCGCGCCAGCACAGGAAGAACGAGCATGAGGCGTTTGGCCGGGTCCGGCTCGTCCAGCATTGCATGCAGGGTCTCTATCTGGTGATGGTACAGGGCGGCCTGTTCCGGGGTCAATTGGCAGTAGGCGGGAATCTCCGTCTTGTCCGGCAGGTCTGGAAGCAGGGCCGGATCCGTTTTCATTCTGCGCAATATAAAGGGGCGAATCAGCCGGCGGAGAGGGGCGTATCCCCGTTCCAGGGAGCGCGTGAATTTCTCAAAACTTTTTTTGTTTCCCAGCAGTCCGGGATTCAGAAACTCCATCAGGCTCCAGATTTCATTCAGGGTGTTTTCCACGGGAGTTCCGGACAGGGCAATCCGCCTCTCCCCGTGCAGGGCGCGGATGGCGCGGGAACGCGCGGAAGAAGCGTTTTTAACGGCCTGCGCCTCATCCAGAACAATGGCGGGAAAATGCAGGTCCGCCAACGCCGGAGTGCGCACGGCCATGCCGTAGGTTGTGATAACGGCGTGGCATGGGGTGTCCATCCGTGTTGGGGACGGCTGCCAGGAATCCGGAGCGGAAGGGTGCATGATGCGCAGGACAAGTTCCGGGGCGAAGCGTTCCGCTTCCTCCTTCCAGTTGCCCAGCAGGGAGGCCGGGGCGACGATGAGCGCCGGGACGGTCTCCAGTTTTCCCTGCCGTCTCAGCGTGTCTAGCCATGCAATGGCCTGAAGGGTTTTTCCCAGCCCCATGTCGTCCGCCAGGCACGCGCCGAACCCTCTTTCCGTGGTTCTGTACAGGAAAGAGAAGCCTTCCTTCTGGTAAGGCCGCAGAATCCTGTCCAAATGCGGCGGCAGTTCCGGCACGGGTACGGGGGAATTTCCCGCCAGCACATCCAGAATGCTGCGGAGATTGCCGCCTGGTTCCATCAGGCAGTCTTCGTCCGGCTCCGGGAGTTCCGCCAGGCGGTCCGCAGGTCCGTTCACCAGCAGCCGCAGTCCCTGCACCAGGGGAATGCCCAGAGAACTCATCATGCGCGCCGCCCTGTTCCAGCGTTCCATGAGGTCTTTAACCTTTTGGGCGTCCACGCGCACCCACTCTCCCTTGAAACGGATAAGGCCGTCTCCGTTATTGAGCAGTTCTTCCAGCTCTTCCGGCGTGAGGTCCCTGCCGTCCAGCGTGGCGGAAACGGAAAATTTCAATAGGGTGGAGAGGGAAAGGCCGGAGGAATGGACGGCTTTTTCTCCGTCCGCCGTGTCCGCCGTAACTTTCACCTGAAGTTTGGGAGGCGCCTTTTTCCACAGGTTCACCATGCGGACCATGATTCCCGCCCGCTCATAAAGAGGGCTGTCCTGCAGGAAGTCCCTGGCTTCCGAAGCGCTCCAGGCCAGGGGGGAGTATATTTTTCCGCTTTCCAGCAGGTTTTGGAGCAGCCGGCTTTCACGGGCGGCTTCCTGCAAAGGCTGGAGGACGGCCAGCAGGGCCGTATGATTGCCTTCGTGAAGTTTCAGGGCGGAGGAAAGGGGCAAGTGCCGTATCTGATTGTCCGCCGCGCTCTGGTGCGCGAAAGTGGCCATGAAGGCGAAAGGGCGCAGTCCCGTGGAATCGTCCCGGTTTTCCGCCAGATGAAAAAACACCTTGCCGATCTGGTCCCAGGGCGCTCCCAGGGCCTTCAGCCAGGCGGCGGGCGTGATGCCGCGTGTGCCGGTTTCCTTTTTCACTAGGCGGCGGAAGTCTTCAAACCATCGGGAGATGACAGTGGGCGTGATATATTCGCCGCCCGGCACGGGAGGGAACTGCTCCGCCAGGGAAACCCTTTCCGCTGCATTGGGCAGAAGGTGGTCCAGCACGCTGTCCACTTCGTCGGGCCGTTCGGCGGCGGCATGGGCCATGCGGGTGAGGGCCTGCCTTCCCATGGTTTTCAGGAAAAAGGCCGCCGTACCGAGAGGCGTTTCCCAGTTGGAAGTGGCAAGAGCGTACAATCCCTGGCCGGCGCCTGCTTCAAACAGCCGGTCAAAAGGCGGACTGGCCATCGCTGGCGCTCCGGATGGCAGGATATGGAGATCGTCCGTGTTCCTGTTCCGCTCCGGCGTTGCGTGATGGGATTCCGGCTGCATGGCTGTCTTGATGATAACATGGGCCTGCGGTGCGTTCAACCGCTCCCTGTGTTTCTGCAAGGCTGCCGCAAAAAAGAACGGAGACGGAAACGCGGCCTGGGAAAAGATGCTGAGGCCGGAGTCTCTCGACTGCGGAAATGGCGTTCGGAAAATGATTCCGGCGCCGCATGTGTGTTGGATGCCGCAGCTTGCCGGAAAGCGGAGGAATGTTCCATTTCCTCCGGCATGTTTTCCGTGTTTACAGGGAGAATGTCGTCTTCCGAATGATGGGAAGCTGGGTAGGCGGGGGATTCACCAGTTCGTTGAGCTGCATGAGGTAGGAGATTAACGCCTGGCGTACGGATTTCCCGACGGCGCAACCTTCTCCCTGCTGGGGAAAGTTGAAGTTGTTGCACAGGTAGTCGCCCATGGCGACGGTGTATATCACTCCGTCCCTCAACGTACTGGTGATGCTTGGGTTGATGCCGTCCATGATCTGGTAGGAAAAGCCGGCGCAGTAAACTTCCAGCATGCCGCCTTCCTTTTCCATGGGAGCCATGAATTTGGTCAGGATCAGTTGTTCGATGTCCGCCTTGGTCATTTTGCAGGTGACGACCGTTTCCCGGAACGGCTCCATTTCATAGACGTCCTTGATGGTGACGGGGCCTTTGGAAAGATGGGTTTTGGCCCGGACTCCGCCGCGGTTGTAAATGGCGATGTCTGCGTTTGCCGCTTTCTGGATGGCTTTGCAGAAATACCGGCCTATGGTGACGTGCGTGATTTCTTCCTTGGCAATGGCAACTTGCTGGTTGAAAAACGGGTTGGAGGTAAACTGCCTGACAATCTCTTTCACTTCCGGATCGTCCGGAAGGGGGTCCAGAGATACGGCTTCCGTAGATTTGGAGAGGACGGCCGGCTTTTATCCGTGGAGAAGATGATCTTGGTGACTCCTGCGTAGCTCAGCCTGTGCCCCGTGTGGCTGAGCAGGGTGCCGGTCCGCAGATGGCCCTTGGGCAGCATGACATGGGTATGACCGCCAAGAATGACGTCGATGTTCGGGGAATATTTCATCATTTTCAAATCGTGATCATACCCCATGTGGCTGAGGATGACATTGATTGTGTTGTGATGCAGGCGGAACCTGTCCATGACGCCTTTGTAGTCCGTTTCATTTGGCAGTTTCCAGGTGATGCCGTCCATCTTCAGGATATCCGTGGTCTGCATGTCCACCAGCCCGATGACGCCTACGGAGATGGGAGTCCCTTGATGGGAATGGAGGCATAGGGAAGGAAGCAGTTTTCCAGAGGCGGGGAGGGGGAAAGGTTGGTAACGACGAATTTTGTTCCCGGCATTCCCTTGATGTGGTCGCGGAGGGCCGTTTGTCCGTAATCCATGTCGTGGTTGCCGATGGTCGCCGCGTCATATCCCAGCTTGTTCATCAGGATGGTGATGGGCAGTCCGGGTTTTTCCCAGTCGTCCACGAAGGATTGCCCATGAAATAATCTCCGGAATCCATCAGCAGCACATGAGGGAATTTGGAACGGTATTTTTTCACCAGAGTGGCGAGTTTCGGGAATTTATCCAGATTGCCGTGGATGTCGCTGGTGGAGATGATGATCAGCGTATTTTTGGGGTCCGGTTCAATTTTCTGTGCCAGGGAAAATGGACACAGGCAGAAGAGTCCGGCAAGGAGAATGCGGGAAGAGATCATGGATGAACGGAAATGCGGAGAAAAGTAATGGAAATGTATGGCTAACGGGCGAAGATTTCATAGTTGCCGTCGCCCACGGAGACTACTTCCAGACGAACCTTTCCTATGCCGCGCCGTTCAGATTGATACGGTGCGCGGCCGCTGAGGTCAGGTCGATCAGACGATTGCTGTGAAATGGTCCGCGGTTGTTGATCCTCACAATGACGGATTTCCCGGTTTTCAGACAGGTAACCTTTACTTTGCATGGCATCGGGAGTGTCTTGTGGGCCGCCGTCAGGGAGGTCCGGGGATTGATATATTCTCCGGAAGAAGTCCTGAGGCGGTGTTTTGTTCCGCCATACCAGCAGGCATATCCCGTTTCCTTGTAGTTCAGGGCTTCCTGCACGCTCATGGGAACATATCTCTTTCCTCCGACTTTGTAGGGAGCATTTTTTACATGTGCCTCCGTTGCCTGCACGGCCGGATCCGTATTCCGGACATGCGGGCTTTTTCCTGTTGTAGAACAGGCGGGCAGCAGGCAGGACAGCAGAATAAGGATGGGCCATTTCACGTTTTTCACCCTTAGCACATATTTATAATCCTGTATAACAAAAAAGAACGAGGAATTGGAAATTAGTGGTTTTCCGGGGCTGGCGGGAATCTTTGCCCGGCCGCGGTTTACCAGTTGAGCAGGGAAGGGAAATGGAGTACATTGCGCGTATGAACCCTCCCAAGGTAATTGGCCTGGTTGCTCTGGCGGAAAAACCCGGCCTGGTGGAAGCGCTGCGCATCATGCGCCGCGAACTTTCCCGCCACGGATTGAACTCCTGCGTTATTGAGACGCCGGAAGTGCTGGAACAGACGATCGGCCGGTGCAGCATGCTGGTGACGTTCGGGGGGGATGGGACCATGCTCACCGTATCTTCGCTGGCGGCCATGCATCATGTTCCCCTGGCCGGAGTAAATCTGGGCAGGCTGGGCTTCATGACTACCTGTTCCGTGCAGGAGCTTCCGCTGCTGGCGTATGCCCTCCAGGAGGGTTCCTACCAGACGGATGAGCGCGCCATGCTGGAAGTGACCAGAATCAGGGTGGACGGCGTTCCGGAATCCATACGCAAGCTGGCCCTGAATGAGGTTTCCCCTGATCCGTGCGCAGACGGGAAAAATGGTGGACCTGGATGCGGAAATAGACGGAGAATTGCTGAACCGCTACCATGCGGACGGCGTGCTGGTTTCCACCCCTACCGGTTCCACGGCGTATTCCCTTTCCGCCGGAGGTCCGCTGGTATGGCCCATGTCCCGCGTGGTGTGCGTTACGCCCATCTGCCCGCACAGCCTCACGAACCGTTCCGTGGTCCTGCCGGATACCATGACCATCCGCCTGAGGCCGAGGGAGCGGCGCGGCCGCTTCGATTCCATGGTGTATTCCCTGGACGGCCGTTCCGCCTATCCCATGGAAGTGGGGGAAAGCCTGCTTATCCGCAAGGCTCCGGAAAGTCTGACCCTGGTGCATCTCCGGGAGCAGAACTTCGGCGCTCTCCTGCGCGCCAAGCTGCGCTGGCAGGGTGCGGAAATTCCTTCCGATGAGGACTGATAAAGTAAAAGCGGCCGGCCATGATCCGGCGGCGTGCGCCCGTTGCGGGAAGGTCTCCTCTCCATGAAAAACGGAGCTGGAAAAAAGGAATTGGAACGGACGGGCGGAGTTTTCCTTTTTCTGCGTGCGTTTTTCGTGTTCAAGAACTAAAAACGATTTTTTTAGGATGCGGGCTTGACGAAAAGGCCCATCCTATAATACTCTTCCTGCCCTGCCACCAAGGGAGTGGTAGATCTTAATCGCATAAACGCATAAGAAATAGTCATATATGAAGACCCACGTGAAAAAAGGTGATGAAGTAGAAATCATCACCGGACGTAACCACAAGGGCAAGCGCGGCACCGTTCTCGCCGTAAATGCTGCTAAAGGTACTGTCATCGTAGAAGGCGCCCGCACGCTGAAAAAGGCCGTGCGCCCGACCGAACAGAATCCGGAAGGCGGCATTCAGGAGATCAACGGCCCGATTCACATCTCCAACGTGAAGAAAGTAGGCTAGGCTTTTTGCCTGACCCTGCGCTTAAGCCATAATCATTATCAAGAGCTGACCCGCTAAAACAATGAGTACACCAACACTGCAAACATACTACCGTGAAAAGGTCGTTCCCGGCCTTCAAGCGAAGCATGCATACAAGAACGTGCATCAGATTCCCCGCCTGGAGAAGATTGTTGTCACCTCCTGCATGGGCAAGCACCCGGACCGCAAGCAGGCCGTGGAAGATGCCGTCAACGAAATCGCAAAAATCACCGGCCAGAAGCCGTCCATCACTTATGCCCGCAAGAGCGTGGCCAATTTCAAGGTGCGCGAAGGCGAACCTCTGGGTGCCCGCGTAACGCTGCGCGGCGTCCGCATGTGGGAATTCCTGGACCGCTTCATCAATATCACCGCCCCCAATATCCGCGACTTCCGCGGACTTCCCTACAAGTCCTTTGACGGCAACGGGAACTATGCTATTGGTATTTCCGACCAGTCCATCTTCCCTGAAATCGAACTTGACCAGATCAAGCGCCAGATTGGCTTCGATATCATTTTCGTGACGTCCGCTCCCACGGACGATGAAGGTCGCGACCTGCTCCGTGCCCTGGGCGTGCCCATGCGCGAAGCGAAGAAGGCTGAAGAAACTCAAACCGCTAACGCTTAACTATTTCTTATTATGGCCGTATTAAGTGACCCTATTTCCGACTTCCTCACCCGTTTGAAGAACGCCAGCCTGGCCGGCAATGAGGAATTTACCGCACCCTGCTCCGGCATCAAGGTGGAAATCGCCCGTATTCTTCAGGAAGAAGGCTACATCTGGAGCTACGAAGTGATCGGTGAAGGTGTGAAGAAGCAAATCAAGGTGAAGACCAAGTTTACCCCCCAGGGCAAGCCGGTTGTCACCGACGTGAAGCGCAGCTCCAAGCCGGGCCGCCGCCAGTACGTTTCTTCCCAGGACATTCCCCGCGTCCTCAGTGGGCTTGGCATTGCCATCGTCTCCACCTCCCGTGGTGTGATGACTGGTGCGCAGGCGCGCAAGCAGAGCATCGGCGGCGAACTTCTCGCCCTTGTCTGGTAACCATTAACATTTCCTAAATCATATGTCCCGAGTTGGTAAAAAATCCATCACATTGCCGGACAAGGTAACGGTAAAGGTTAACGGCTCCTCCGTACAGGTGGAAGGCCCCAAGGGCAAGCTTTCCTGGACTCTCCCGGAAGGCATTACCGCTACCGTTGAAGGCAATCAGCTGTCCGTTGACCGCGCCGGCGAAAGCCGCCAGCTTCGCGCCTTGCACGGCACGAACCGTTCTCTTCTGAACAACATGGTCATCGGCGTTTCCGAAGGCTTCGTCAAGAACCTTGAAATCGTCGGCGTCGGTTTCCGTGCCGCCGTCAAGGGCAACATCCTGGACCTGAACCTGGGCAAGTCCCATCCGATCAACCAGGTGATTCCCGAAGGCCTCAAGGTGACCGTGACCGAAAACACGAAAGTGACGGTCGAAGGCATCGACAAGCAGGTCGTAGGCCAGTTTGCCGCTGAAGTCCGTGCGTACTATCCCCCGGAACCCTACAAGGGCAAGGGTGTGCGCTTCGCCGGTGAAGTTATCCGCCGCAAGGAAGGCAAGAGCGTCGGTAAGTAATTCAGGTAATAACTATTGCAACATATTTATACACGATGAGTACTATCAATCGCAAAGCCGTCCGCGCCAAGGTGCACCGCCGCATCCGCAGAAAGCTCTCCGGTACGGCTTCCCGCCCCCGGCTGGCTGTCTATTTCTCCAACCGTCACGTCTATGCCCAGATCATCGACGACACGGCAGGCAAGACAATCTGCTCCGCGTCCACGGCCGATGCCTCCATCGCCGATCCTTCCAAGCTCGCCAACTGCGCTTCCGCCGTCAAGGTGGGCAACCTGATCGGCGAACGTGCGAAGGCCGCCAACGTCACCGAAGTCGTCTTCGACCGCGGTGGGTTCAAGTTCTGCGGCAAGGTGAAGGCCCTGGCCGACGCCGCCCGTGAAACTGGTTTGAAATTCTAATTGAAAGATTCCCTAAATGAATAACGAAACGGAAAACACTGCTCCTGCCACGGAAGCTCCCGCTCCCGCCCAAGCGCAGCAAACCGCACCTGCCGGTCGCGACTTCCGCGGCCCCCGCGGTCCCCGTCGTGACGGTCAGAATGGACGCGGCCCCCGTGGCCCGCGCCGTGACGGACGCCGTGGCCCCCAGGCTGAAGCTCCTGTTGAAGAAGGTCCCCAGCTGGCTGAAAAGGTTGTGTTCATCAACCGCTGCGCCAAGGTCGTCAAGGGCGGCCGCCGCTTCTCCTTCTCCGCCCTCGTCGTGAGCGGCGACATGGAAGGCCGCGTAGGATTCGGCTTCGGCAAGGCTAACGAAGTGGCCGACGCCATCCGCAAGGCTACGGAATCCGCCAAGCGTCAGCTGCGTCCCGTGTCCATCGTCAACGGCACGATTCCGCATGAAGTCTATTCCGAATTCGGCGGAGGCAAGGTGCTCCTGAAGCCCGCCTCCCCCGGTACCGGTCTGATCGCCGGCAACACCATCCGTGCCGTGCTGGAAGCAGCCGGCGTGCGCGACATTGTTGCCAAGTCTCTCGGCTCCTCCAACCACGCCAACGTGGTGAAGGCCACCCTGCAGGCTCTCGCTTCCCTGCGTACGAGCGACCAGGTGCTTGCCGACCGCGGCAAGAAGAAGGAAAAGGCCATCTAATTTGACAAGGAGGCGGCAGCCCCGCGCCGCCGCCTCCACGACAACCCAACCATTGTAAATAACATGTTACAGCTTCATTCTATCCAGCCCAATCCGGGCGCCAAGCACCGCAAGAAGCGTCTTGGCAACGGGGAAAGCTCCGGTCTTGGCAAGACTTGCGGCAAAGGCAACAAGGGCCAGAAGGCCCGTTCCGGCGGCACCATCCGCCCGGGATTTGAAGGCGGCCAGATGCCCCTTCACCGCCGTCTGCCCAAGAAGGGGTTCAACAACACCCGCTTCCAGGACAAAATCCTCATCGTCAACCTCTCCCAGCTCGAACGCGTGTTTGAAGCCGGTGCCACGGTTGATGAAAACTCCCTGCGCGCCGCCAAGCTCGTCCAGGGCCCCTGTGACGCCGTGAAGCTTCTCGGCAACGGGACTCTGACCAAGAGCCTGAACGTGATCGTGGACTTCGTGAGCGCCAGCGCCCGCGAAAAGGTCGTCCAGGCCGGTGGCTCCGTCACTGTGCTTAGCGAGGCCTAATCACATTTGGCGAACCGGGTCATGCAGCTTGACCCGGTTCGCATCATTGTGTTTACTGTTGCGGCCCCCATGGATGCCCCGGGTACAAGCCGCCGCGACAGGGACTTAAAGCTGCGCGACAACTTTTATATAACAGGACCATGATATCCGCATTTGCAAACTCCATGAAAGTACCGGAGCTCAGGCACCGGATTTTGTTCACATTGGCGATGATCGTCGTTGTCCGCCTCGGGGTGCAGATACCCCTGCCGGGCATTGACGTCATGGAGCTGCAAAAGGTGATTGAAGCCTCCGCCAATGCCAGCGGCCCCGGCGCGGGACTGGCTACCGTCCTGACCATCTTTTCCGGCGGCGGTTTGCAGCAGTGCGGCATTTTTGCCCTCGGCATCATGCCCTATATCTCCGCTTCCATCATGACCCAGCTTCTTTCCGCCGTGGTTCCCCAGTGGGCCAAGATGGTGCGGGAGGAAGGCGGACGCCAGAAAATGACCAAATGGACGCGTGCCATTGCCATCGTCATTGCCATCGTGCAGGGCTGGTTCCTGGTAGGTACCCTGGAGCATCCTGACCGCTTGAAATCCCTGGGCCTCAACATTCCCGCGGACTGCCAGCTTGTCATCAACCCCGGCATGCAGTTTGCGCTGATGACCGTACTCATCATGGTGGCCGGCACCATGTTCCTGATGTGGATCGGTGACCAGATCACAGAGCGTGGCGTAGGCAACGGCGTCTCCCTCATTATCTCCGTGAACATCATTCACGCCCTTCCGGTGCGGTCACCCTGGCGTGGAAGACCCTCGTGTACAAGGACGGAGCGGTTGTTCCCATGGGCGCCATGCTGCTCGTGGCCCTGATAGCCTTCCTGATCATCGTCGTGGCCCTCGTCGTCACGGTAACACAGGCCCAGCGGCGAATACCCGCAGTACGCCAAACGGGTCATGGGCAATAAAATGTTCAGCGGAGCCACGCAGTACCTGCCGCTCAAGCTCAACTACCCGGCGTGATGCCCGTCATCTTTGCCACGGCCATTCTGTCCCTGCCGCAGGTACTCTTCTCCCAGATCGCCCATTACAACACCACGCTGCAGTGGATCGCCACCAAGATGAACGACTGGATGAACCCCGCTTCCTCCGGCTACTACATCATTTCCGGCCTCATGATCTTCTTCTTCTCCTACTTCTGGGTGGCTACCATGTTCCAGCCCTCCCAGATCGCGGAAGACCTGAAACGCAACGGCGGCTATATCCCCGGCATTCGTCCCGGTCCCCCCACCGCCCTTTTCCTGGACCAGACCATGCAGAGGCTGACCTTTGCCGGGTCCGCCTTCCTGACCCTCATCTATTTCCTGCCGTCCCTGCTGAACATCGGCGGCAGCATCCCCTATCTGGTCACCCAGTTCTTCGGCGGCACCAGCCTTCTGATTCTCGTCGGCGTGCTGCTTGACATGATGCGCCAGGTGGAAACCACGCTCCTTTCCCGCAACTACGACGGCTTCCTGAAGAAAGGCAAGCTCAAGGGCAAATACGGCCATGTCCAGGGCACCGGCTCCGCCGCAGGCAGCCGCACGGTCGCTGCGATGTGGATCGTCATCGCCGTGCTTGTACTGGCCGGGGCCGTAGCATATAATGCCATGCATTGAAGCAGCGCTTCACAACCTTTCTGAAAGTGACAGACATGAAGGATCTCAAGCATTTTATTCTGGTTGGGGCTCCCGCATCCGGCAAAGGAACCCAGGGACGGTTCCTGACCGATACTTTCAATCTGAATTCCCTGAGCACGGGTTCCATGCTGCGGCGGGAGATTGAATCCTGCACGGAGCTGGGCCGCAAGGCGCTCAGCTATATGGACAAGGCCATGCTGGTGCCGGACGAGATCGTCAACGACATGGTGCGCGGCTGGCTTTCCGAGGTGGACAACGATGCCTGGCTGCTGGACGGCTATCCCCGTACCGTCGCCCAGGCGGAGGCCCTGGACCATTTTCTGACCCAGCGCGGAACCGCCGTAGATGTGGTCGTCTGGATGGACGTAGCCAGGGAGCTTATCGAACAGCGCATCCTGCGCCGCCGGGAATGCTCCACCTGCGGCTACGTGGTACAGACCCCCGATGAAGTGTGCACCAGGTGCGGCGGAAAGATGGTCTCCCGCAAGGATGACAACTTGGAATCTTTCGCGCGCCGCTGGAAAGACTTTGAGGCCATGACCCTCCCGGTGGCCAAATATTACGAAGCGCGCGGCATGGTGGTCAAGATGACCGTGACCGAGGAACGGGAGCCTTCCGAGGTTTCCCGCGATCTGGCCCGCAAGCTGGAGGAATACCGACAATAGAAAACCGAATCTCATGGCAGAACGAATCCACATCAAGTCTCCCGGCGAAATCGCCAAGATGCAGAAAGCCGGGGCCGTCACGGCGGAAATCTTGATGGAGATCGGGGCGGAGGTCCATGCGGGCCGTACGACGCGGGAAATAGACGACATTGCGCGTGAGATTTTCAAGAAGCACAAGGTAGGCAACGCCTTTTACCAGTACCGCGGTTTTCCCGGACAGCTTTGCATTTCCGTGAATGAGGAAGTCGTACACGGCAGCGGCGGCCCCCGCCGTATTGAAAACGGCGATATTGTGAGCCTGGACGTGGGAGCTATTGTGGACGGCTGGTATGGAGACAACGCCATGACCGTGCCCGTGGGCATGGTGGCTCCTGAAACGCTCCGCCTTCTGGCCGCCACGGAGGAATCCCTGTTCCGCGCCATCGAACTGGTGAGGCCCGGAGCTCTGCTGGCGGACGTGTGCGGCGCGGTGGAAGCCTTTGTGCGCCCCCGCGGCTTTACGGTGGTGAGGGATTTTGTCGGCCACGGCATAGGCCGCCATTTGCACGAGGAGCCCCAGATTCCGAATTACCGCCCCCATTACAAACTGCCGCGCCTGAAAAAGGGCATGGCTCTGGCGATTGAACCCATGGTAAACGCCGGCAGGCCTTCCGTCAAAATCCTGGATGACGGCTGGACGGTGATCACGGCGGACGGCAAGCCCTCCGCCCACTTTGAACATACCGTCATCGTGACGGACGGCGCACCCCTCATTGTGACGGAGCGTCCCCGGATTGCGCTTCCCGAACAGCTCGGGATTGCTCCCCTCTAAAATCCTGACGGAAAGGGAATCATGACGCCCGCCGCCCCCATTCCCGATTCCGTGATTTTTGAAAAAACGGCCACTCACCGCATGGTCTGGGTGGACGTGGCGCGGGTCGTTGCCTGCATCCTGATCATTGCCAATCACATGGCTTTTTATTCGGCGGAACTCTACCGCTGGGTCTGGGCGGAGTTTCTGGCGGCGCGCACCCCTTTCTTTCTGCTGGTTGCCGGATATTTTGTCGGGCGCGGTTCGTTCGGTTCCCTGGACGGACGTCTTTTCCTGTGGAAGCGCAGCTGGTTTCTGCTGCGTCCCTATCTGATCTGGGGAATGGCGGCGGCTGTCCTGATCGGCTGGTCTCCCCTGCATGAATATTATGAATCCTACGTTCCCCTGTACGCGTGGCTGCGCGGGGAGCCGGGGAGCGGCTTCTGGTCTGCTCTGGCGGCGTTTGCGCGCTGCATGGGCATTGCGGGGCATCCTGTGGACGCCCCCATGTGGTTCCTCCGGGACATCATCATTTATACCGCCGTGGCTCCTCTCCTGCACCGGCTGGGAAGCTATCTGCTCTGGGTGGGGCTGCTCATGCTTTCCCTGAATTATTTTGCGCTGGACCTGGCGGACCATGACTATCCCATTGCCAACAGTCTCGGCTTTTTTCTGCTGGGAATGTTCATTTCCCGCTATCCCCTGCCGGATTTGACGGCCGCCGTGCGCCGATACGCCGTATCTTTCCTTCTCTGTACGCTGGTGCTTACCTGGTGGCTGGTAGGCCACAGGGACCAGCATAATTCCATGCTCATTGCGCTGGGCATGCTGGGTTTGATGTCCCTCGCCATTTTGTTCACGGAGTGGTTCCCGCGCGCCGCCCGTTGGGTCGCGGGGCTTGCTCCGGCCTGCTTCTTCATCTTCGGGACGCATTACATTGTCATCATCCTGCTGCGGGAAAGCGGCTGGATCACGTTGAAGGGAACCTCTTGGGACGTTTTCTGGCTTTGCCTGGTGCCTGTCATTTTCAGCGTACTGGCGGGGCTGTTCTTCTGCATGAGGCGGCTTGTCCCGCGCCTGGTGCCTGTGCTGGCCGCCTATGGGAAGTAGGCCCCCGGAAGAGACGGGGCCCCGCCGGAAAAAGGAGCCGCGCTTATCTCTTGCCGTCAAATGGCAAATCCCTTATTCTTCCATTTGCTGGAAGGGCCGGCGTGACATTGTTGTCACGCTGCCGTTCTTGTCGTACGGCAGGGGAAACAATACATGGTAAGGCAATGATGCAAGGCGATCAGGTTCAGGATTCTGAAATATCAACGCAGGCGGTCATCTACCTGGGGCCCAGTTCCATGAGCCTGATGGTGGCGGAGGTGGTCCAGGACAGGATGCGCATGCTGGATTTCCTCCAGCAGCCCGTTCCCATGGCGCGGGATATTTTCCGCCTTCACCGCATTTCCCGCCATACGATGGACCGCTGCGTGCAGATCATCGGGGATTACCTGGAAATTCTCAAGGAATATGGAACCGGCGCCCGGCTTTCCGTCCGGCTGATGATCTCCAACATCATCTCGGAAGCGGACAATGTGGACGTATTCGTGAACCGGATGCATGTGGCCCACGGCTTGCGCGGCCGCCGCATTGACGACGGCAAGATGACGCGCCTCATTTATGTGAAGGTGCAGGAAACATTGGCACGGTATCCCGGATTCAGCAAGAAGAAGGTGCTGGTGGTCCATACTGGACCGGGAAATACCCGCGTGCTTCTGTTCCAGAAGGGGCGCATCATGCGCTATTCCTGTTACCGTCTGGGAACGCACCGCACGGGCGAGGCCGTCGGAGAGATCGAATACGGGGACGACGTCACAGAACTTTCCCTGCTCCGGGAGCACATGCGCGGGCAGGTGGACCAGATCTGCCTGGATTACGGCGGCGTCAAGGGACTGGCCGGCCTGGTTGTCATCGGGCAGGAAATGCAGCAGTTGCGGGAGCGCCTGAATCCGTCTGCGGAGGGCAAGGTTTCCTGCCCCGCGCTGGTGGCGGAAGCCGAAAAAATGTCCCGCACCACCATGGAGCAGCGCATGAACGTTTACGGCGCCGACTTTGCCGGGGTGGATTCCCTGCTGCCCGCCGTGCTGATGACGGAGATGATCGCCCGCAGCCTGGACTTGAATGACGTCATTATTCCCGACAGCGGCTATGACGAGGAATTTCTCGGCAGTCTTATTCGCGCGGAACGGCATCCGGAGGATCTGGAGGCGGAAGTGCTGCATTTTGCCGGCATTCTGGCGGACAGGTACAAGGCAGACAAGGGGCACCGGGAACATGTGGCGCACCTGTGCATGGAAATGTTCGACCAGCTTCAGGACCTGCACCGCCTTTCGGAGCATGACCGGCTGTTGCTGGAGGTGGCCTCCATCCTCCATGAAGTGGGGTCTTTCATCAGCCAGCAGAACCACCAGCTTCATTCCCAATACATCATTCTGAACAGTGAAATCTTCGGTCTTTCGCGCGACGACGTGGAAACCGTGGCCCTGCTGGCCCGTTACCACCGGCATGAAGTCCCTTCCAATTCCGATCCCATGTACGGGGAGCTGGAACTCACGGACCGCATGCGCGTGGCGAAAATGGCCGCCATCCTGCGCGTGGCGGATGCCCTGGAACGCGGGCACGCCCAGCGCGTAAACGGCGTCAGGGCCCATATTCGCGGCCGGATGCTGGAGCTGGAACTTCAAGGCGTGCGGGAAACCGCCGTGGAAGACCTGGCCCTGCGGCTGAAGGGCGACTTGTTTGCGGACATTTTCGGCTATGACGTCGTGCTGGTTCCGCAGAGGTGACCCTGCTGCAGTAATTCTCATTTTCTTTTTCCCATGTCTAACGAATACATCAACAGAGAACTTTCCTGGCTGGAATTCAACCAGCGCGTGCTGGACCAGGCCGTGCGGACGGACCTTCCTCTTCTGGAACGGCTCAAGTTTCTGGCCATTACCGCCTCCAACCTGGACGAATTTTTCATGGTGCGCGTGGGCGGCCTCCAAATGCTCAGGCATTCCGGTTCCCGCGTGAAGGACATTTCCGGAATGACTCCGACCCGCCAGTTGAAAGCCATCCGTACTCGTGTGGGGCGCATGATTGAGGACCAGTACCGGCTTTTCCATGAGGAAATCCTGCCGTGGATGGAAGTCAACGGCATTAATCCCCTGGCTCTGGAAGACCTCAGCACCTCCCAGAAACTGACGCTGGAACAATATTTCAACAACCAGATTTTCCCCCTCCTGACGCCGCTGGACATGGATGCGCCGGAAGCGCCGGCCCTTCCGTCCCTCAAGCTCCTGATGGGGGTGGAATTGCGCGACAATGAGACCGGGGACGTACGCGTGAGCGTGGTAGCCCTCCCGGACGGCCTGCCGCGCCGCGTTCCCGTGCCCTCTGCGGAGACGGAGCGCTACGTGATGCTGGAAGACTTGGTGCGGGAATGCATAGGTTCCGTTTTCCCGGGAGAAACCGTTCTTTCCGCCGCCGTGTTCCGCGTCACGCGCAATGGAGATATCGCCGTGCAGGAGGAAGATGCGCTGGACCTGGCGGATGAAATGGAGGAAGTGCTTGTAGCCCGCAAATTCTCCGAATGCGTGCGGCTGGAAATAGAATCTTCCGCTCCCGTTCCCCTTCATGACCGGATCATGCTGATCGTCGGCGCAGGCAAGGCGGAGACCTACGATCTCAAGGGGCCTTTGATGCTTTCCGACTTCATGGAAATGGCCTTTGCCCCCGGCAATGACCAGCTCAAGGTGGAGCAATGGTCTCCGCAGCCGTCGCCCGCGGTGGATCCCGCCGTCAGCATTTTTGAGAACATCGCCAATGGGGACATTCTGCTCAACCATCCTTATGAAAGTTTTGAGCCGGTTCTGCGTCTGGTGGAGGAAGCGGCGGAAGATCCGGACGTCATCGCCATCAAGCAGGTGCTGTACCGTACCGCCAGGAATTCCCGGATCGTGGCCGCACTGAAAAAGGCGGCGGAGAGCGGCAAGCAGGTGACGGCGCTGGTGGAATTGAAGGCCAGGTTCGACGAAGCGCGCAATCTGGAAAAGGCAGAGGAACTCCAGCGCTCCGGCGTGCAGGTGGTTTATGGCGTCAAGGGGCTGAAAACCCATGCAAAAATCTGCCTGGTCGTACGCAGAGAACAGGGCATGCTGCGCCGCTATTGCCATTTCGGCACGGGAAATTACAATGAAGTCACGGCCAAGATTTACACGGATATTTCCTACCTCACCTGCGATGACCAGCTCGGGGCGGACGCCTCCCAGTTCTTCAATTCCGTGACGGGCCGCACCAAGCTCATGCGGTTCCGCAAGCTGTACCCCTCTCCGGCGCTGATGAAGGCCCGTCTCATTGAGCTGATTGAGGGGGAGGCGGAGCGTGCCCGGCAGGGTGAGCCCGCACGCATTTCCGCCAAGATGAACAGCCTTCAGGATGTGGAAATCATTGACGCCCTGTATAGGGCCGCCGATGCCGGAGTGGACATTGAACTGAACGTGCGCGGCATCTGCTGCCTGAAAACGGGGCCGCGTCCCAACGGGAAAGTCATTCGCGTCGTCAGCATTGTGGACCGTTATCTGGAACATGCCCGCATTTTCTTCTTCCACCACGGTGGCAATCATCAGCTCTTCATCGCCAGCGCGGATTGGATGACCCGCAATCTGGATAAGAGGGTGGAACTCATGGTCCCGGTGATCAACGGCAGGCTGGCGCGGCGGCTCAAGTCCATTCTGGATGCGTGCTTTAGGGATAACGTGCAGGCGTGCAACATTCTGCCGGACGGCTCTTCCGAGCACGTTGTGCGCAAAAAGGGCCAGAAGGCCTTCCGCCTGCAGCAGTACCTGACCAAGGAGGCGCGTCGGCTTGCCAAGGATAAGGAGCGGGAGCGCCAGCAGATGCTGGAGCCGCACAAGCCGCATGAGTAGCGGATGATTCTACGCGTTTCGCAAGAGCTGGGAGCGGGGAAGCGTGCTTGCCTTGTTTCCGTCTGTTTGCAGGTACACGGGAGCCGGCATGATTTTTTTCTTTTTTTGATAATGAGTATGTTGGATATATCCGGCCTTGATGCCGCCCCGTTGGAGAATGTCCGTCTCCGCCTCCGTAAGACCGTGCCTGCCGGGTGATTTTCTCCTTCCTGATGGCAGGGCGGAAATGGAGAATTTTGTCCGGATTTCTCAGGCCGGGAGGTCTGGCATCCTCCGGCATGCGTTCAACAGGAAAAGGGCGCGGATGTGTCTTCTTAGGAAGACATGTGTACCCGCATCTTCTGTTTTCTTCTTGCGGGCCTGGTTCTGGGGCCTGTTTCCGCAAAGGCCGACGGCTCCGCCTGGAAAGCTTCCGGCCCTGCGGGGCCGGGTGCTGCCGTGAAGGCTCCCGAGCATCCGGCGGAGGACGGGCTTTATGCTCGGTTGAAGGAGATGCCCTATCTTTACAAGAACAAGGATTCGGAATTTCTGAACCAGTTCAAGCTTCTGCTGACCGGGCAGTATCAGGCGGCGTGGGTGGTTCCGTCCGGAGCCAACAAATTCCGGAAGGGCTCCGGCGGCCATGAGGATGAGTGGCGGCGCCTTCAGATCGGCTTTGAAGCCGTTTTCCTGAAAAACCGCCTGACTCTGCACAGTCTGACCAACATGGGGGAGACGGACGGCATGTACAAACTGGAAAATGGCCGGTGGAGCCGGACAAAGACGGACTGGAGCATCTTTGAACTTTATCTCAAGTACAAGGTCAACCCTTCATTTTTCGTGCGCACCGGAAAAATCACGACGAAGATGATGACCGAGTTCCGGGAGACGGCCAGCGAAATCAAGACTCTGGAACGTTCGGACCTTGTCAACCAGCTCGGCAGCATTTCCAACTGGGGCGTCGTGCTGGAAAATCCGCGGCAGGATGTTCCCGTGGGGTGGGAAGCGGCTGTTTTCCTGAATGACACCAGTACCAGCCTGGCTCATGAAATCCAGTTCAATACGGAGGACAGCGCCTTTGCGAAAGCCTCCGTCCATATGGATGCCCGTGGCTTTCTGCCGGGGGAGAAAAGCCGTGTCTGGCTGACTTATGCGCATAATTTCACCCATTACGCGGGACGCGCCCTGCCGGAAGACTCCTACTATTCGGGGCTGGGGGCCAGGGATGTGGTGACGATGGACTGGGTAATGTCCCAGGGGAAGTTTTCCATGGTGACGGAGCTGATGTCCGGATTCCGCGTGGTAGGGGATGCCTACGGAGAGAATGTTTACGGGCTTGTCCTTCTGCCTTCCTACAGGTTTTCCCCCCATCTGGAGGGCATCTTCCGGTATCAGCTTTCCCATGGAAGGGATGCGGTCAAAATGTTCGCCCGTTACGTTCCCGCCGTGACAACCTACCCCAAATGGGTGAGTACGATGAACTCGTTTTACTTTGGGTTGAATTATTATGTGTTCCCGAAAGACCCGGACATGCTGAAATTCATGGTGGGCGGCGAATACACCGCTACCAGCGGCGCGCGCGGCGGAGCCAAATGTTTCAACGGCTGGACCTGGTTCACCGCCGTCCGTTTTCATTTCTGAACGGGATGGCCTTCCTCCTTCTCCATGAAGTTGGATTACGGACAGCCTGCAGCGGAATCCGGGATGCATTTGTAACAAACAACTTGTCATGTGGGGCTTTATGTGTTAACGGGATTGGACTGTAAGAAGGTCGGTTCTTCTTTCATCTCCTCACCCTGACTACCCTGGACATGAAACTGCTGTATTTTTTCTGCCTGCCTGTTGTTGCCGTTTGTGTGGCTGCCGCCCAGACGGCGGCTTCCCGCCTGCCTTCCCTACCTCCCCCTTTCATGAAGACGGAATGCCGCCAGGGGGAAAGTCCCGTTTCCGTCGTTCAGGCGGAAATCAAATCCCGTGTGATGGAAAACCTGGCGGAAACGGAAGTGACTCTGGTATTCCGCAATCCCAACAGCCGCGTGATGGAAGGCGAACTGGCTCCTATCCCCTGCCTGCCGGCGCCACGGTGCAGGGATATGCCCTGGACATCAACGGCCGCATGGTGGACGGCGTCCCCGTACCCAAGAAAAAGGCCCGTGTCATCTTTGAAAATGAAGTGCGCAGGCAGATTGATCCCGGATTGGTGGAATGGTCCGGCGGTAACATGTTCAAGACGCGCGTTTATCCCATTCCCGCGGGGGGCACGCGCACCATCCGGCTACGTTATTCCTGTGTTCTTCCAGAGAATGCCGAAGGCGTTCCCTCCTTCCAGATTCCGATGAATTTCAAGGAAAAGCTGGACTCCCTCAAGTTGAGGATGGAAGTACTCAACAGCCGGAAGCCGGTCGTCGTTTCCTCCCCGCTGGACAATGTGGAATTCAAGGGCTGGAGCAGCGCGTTTCTGGCGGAAAAGGAATGGAAAGGCCTGTCCCTAACGGAAGATTTGTTCATAGCCCTGCCGCGTGCGGAAGGGAAAAAAAAGCGGAAGAGGCTTCCGTATTTGTAGAGTCTTCAGACGGCAAGTCTTATGCGGCCGTTTTTCTCCCTCCGTCCCAGGCGGCTGTGAATACGGAAGCCCGGGCATGTCCCGGTTTCATCCATCTGGTTTGGGATGCCTCCGGTTCCATGAAGGATATCGATGTAACGAAAGTCCTTGATTTTTTAAAGAGTTATCTTTCTTACGGCAACGTTGGGAAAGGCGTGGAACTGTGTTTGACCGTAGTGAGGGACAGGGTTTTGCCGTCCAAAACCTTCACGGTGGCTCCTGACAGGCTGGAAGATTTGTCCAGGGAATTGAAGGCCCTGGATTATGACGGGGCTACCGGGGATTTGGGTGTGGCCGCGGCCCTCTATGCGGACCGCAAGGGGGCTTGCATGGTTGTGAGTGACGGATTGGTCAATTTCAGCGCTGCTCCCGGGCGGACCACACCTCTTCCAGAAGAGGCGTATGCCGTGGTGGCCGTTCCCCGCAAGGATGTCAACCTGTTCAAGAGCATGGGTTTTCGGATTCTTGACCTGAGTACCCAGACGGTGGAGCAGGCCATGGAAAAGGTCCGTTCCGGAGAGGTACATGCCGGTTTTGACGACAAGGGAGACATGCCCTGGGGTGCTTTTTCTCCGGTATGAATCTCCCGGGCTTCCGGCGGGCTCCGTTCTGCTGGTGGCGGAACTGGAAGGGAAAGGCGTGTTTACGGGAGGAATAAAAGTTTCCGGCGGTGGTGTTCCGGACAGGAACATCCCGGTAAGCGTAGATACGGATCGGGCCCTTCCAGGCACCATGTTGCGGTCCTTGTATGCCCAGGCCAAATTGAACGAATTGATGCGCCAGCCAGCTTCCGGAGGCAGGGATGAGGCAGTCAGGGAACTGGGAATGGAATACGGCATGGTAACTCCCGGCACATCCCTGCTGGTGCTGGATTCCCTGGACCAGTACCTGGAATACGGAGTCCGGCCTTCTGCCTCTTCTCCGGAATTGCGTGCTGAATATGACAGAATGATGATGGAAGGAGAAAAGAGGGAAGTCTTGAAAGAAGAAAGCTCCCGGCTTGACAGATTGAAAACTTATCTTGCCTCCTGGGAGCGGCTGCAGAAGTGGTACGACAGCTTGAAATATGTTCCGGCGGAAGTTTTGTGGAAGCAGGGAAAAATGGAGGAAGCTATTGATGCATATGAGAAAATATTGAAGCAGGATGCCGGAAACAGATATGCCATGAAACGCCTGAAAGAGTTCAGAATACTCTGGAAGGTGTGAAAAGGCCGCGAAGGCGAAAGAAGAACGCCAGACCTTGAAAAGAAAACTGGAAAAGGAATATGCCGTAGGGATGCCGGAAAGCGTTCAGGGCATGTTGTCCCTGGCGTCCGGATTCCGCGATGTCGGCGATTATGAAAAAGCGGTGCTTCTGTTTGGCAATGTGCTGAAAAAAGATCCTGATAACGCAGCAGCCCGCCGTGAGCTGGAAAGTATTAGCCGCAGAATGGTTTTCTCCTGCAGGGCCGCCTTTGACAAAGCCAGGACCGCCATGCAGGAAGCTGTGGATGGCGCGTCTGACGATCCCTTCATGTTTGTTCCTGTTCCTGTTTCTTCTCCTGTGATGCAGTTTTCCGGTAACGATGAGAATTCGGATCCTTTTGGAGCCGATTTCGCGGTTGATAGCGCCAATGGAGTTCCAGAAAGAGCACCCGCCAGCACGGTTGTCGAAGAAGGAGACCTTTTACCGCCTATGTTGGAAGAGGGCGCCGAGTTGGGGTTGGAAGAGGAAATTTTTTTCTCCGGTAGTGCTACGGGAAATACGGATAAAATAACATTGCCGACGATTTCCGGTGCGGCCGGAGGGTTTGGCAGCTTAAGCGAAAATGCAGGGGCTTTGAGAAAGAGCCGTTCCGGCAGTTCCCCCGTGGTCAATGTGAAGGCATGGAATTCCAAGGCTCCGTATCTGGCTGCCCTGGAGGCAGCCGACCGGCCTGTTGCAGTGTATATGAGGCTTAAGGAACAGTATGGAGAAAGTCCCGGATTTTATATGGACTGGCGCGGACTGGTTTGCCGGAAAGGGGGGGAAGGCGCGTTGCCATTCGGGCCTCTCCATTTGGCAGAACTGGAGCTGGAAAACCGTTCCCCTGCCCGGGTTTTGGGGGCTACAAGCTGCGCTTACATGGGGGAACTGGAACAGGCAAAATACATTTTTGAGATTGTAAAAACCTGTTTCCGGAAGAACCGCAGTCTTACCGGGACCTGGCTCTGCGCTGACGAACTAGGAGAAGCCCAGGCGGCGTTCGATATGTACAAGGAGGTGCTGGACCGCCCGATGCCGGAACGTTTTACCGGTATAGAGCAAATCGTACTGGTGGAAATGAACCGCCTGCTTTCCCGCAGCAAGGCCCAAGGGCTGGATTTGGATACCAGAAGAATTGACCCCCGCCTTCATCAGGCCTGTTGAAGCGGATTTGCGCGTGGTTATTAATTGGGATACGGACGCATCGGACATGGACTTGTGGGTGACGGACGCCACCGGGGAAAAAATGCTATTACAGTAATAAATTGACCAAGTCCGGCGGTCATCTTTCCCGTGACGTGACGCAGGGCTACGGTCCGAAGAATACCTCGTGCGCAAGGCAATTCCCGGTCCCTACAGAATCCAGACGGACTATTACGGAACCCATTCGCAAAAATGCTGGCGCCCGTTACCCTCTATGCGGAGGTATATACGGCCTACGGCCGCCCGGAGGAAACCCGCAAAACGTCCGTGTTCCGTCTGGACGGAAGAAAGCAGGTGGTTCACGTGGGAGATGTGACGTATGGCCGGAATCAGCAGGGAGGGCATGACACGCGATTACCAGGTGAAAGCCGGGGAAACGCGCTCTTCCATTGCAGCGGATCAGTTGGGAGATAAGGAACGGAAGAAGGAGATCATCCGGTTGAATCCAGAATTAAAGGAACGGGAGCCGAAGGCAGGAGAAATCATCAAGCTTCCCCAGTGAAGAAAAATGATGGAGCGTGTTCCGTACATCCCATACATGCCCGATCATGCCCTGCCGTTTTCAAAAGCGTGCAGCAGGCGTTTCAACAAGCGGATTCTTTTCTGGCGTTTGCGGAAATTCTTTCCGAAGGAGAAGGGAAGGTGCCATTGGTTGTAGCGGAGCTGCTTGCGCGTCCAGCGTGTGAATTCATCCAGCAAATTTCTTTACGTAGGGCTGGTGGGAAGGGGTTTCCATGGCCGCTTCCCACCAGACATTCGTGGACATAAGGTATTCTTCCGTCTTTTTCAGGCTGAAGCCAGGGTTTTTGGAGCCGATCATAGTGAAAGAGCTTCCATGAGCGGTTGGCGTAAATCGTGGAAATGCCGGAGAATCCGTTCCCTCCGCTGCGGCTTCCAGGCCGTCTTTTTCAGTTCAAACTGGAAGTGATAATTCCATTCAACGGGGAGAGGGGATATCCGGTCGTGAAACACGATGTTCAGGGCGTCCTGGTCCGGATGCTCCAGTTGTTCGTTGTATTCTTCAATCACCTGAAGGAGGCGCGGTTCCGCATTTTCCGCCCGTATCAGGGCCAGATCCAGAACCAAAACGCCCGAGTTGAAGTAATGGCGGGGATTGCTCAGGCCGAGCGGTTCCAGTTTTCTGAGCTGGAGGCGCGGATAGCCTGCAATCAGGCTG